>ERZ891134.1148-NODE-1148-length-19254-cov-4.864576_pt1 | contig 19254 bp, 15 predicted proteins | sample MGYA00520888_ERZ891134 | MGnify/ENA primary metagenome ERZ891134 (study PRJEB32303, sample SAMEA104408692) | aquatic metagenome | biome: Brackish water; feature: Coastal; material: water | place: Baltic Sea | collected 2014-10-23 | depth 10 m ... | reverse complement strand
AATCGTTTAGACACCTTGTGTCAGTATTTCTTCGACCACCGCGAAAACCCTTTTATTGCAAAAGCACAAATCGATAATTTCATTTCCGATGCCGCTCACTATTTCAATGAAAATCCAAAAAAAATTCGACAGTTCTTGGACCATGCTAAAAAAGTATACGACATAACCGCTCCCGTATTTCTTGAAAATAGCCTGCACAAAATTTCCACCTATACATCCAAAACTGGACGTACCGGCATTGCCAATTTGTGGCGCATCAACATGTTCAATACCATGAATGGTGCCTTAGAAAAACAATTTGATAATGCAGACTTAATACAATTATTTAATCGATACGCCACCTACAACGGCTCAAATCCCTACCAAGCACCCGCTACCCTGAACGTAATTCCTCATTTGGAATTTTTCTACGGCGCCTATCTTCCTAAAAAAGGCATGCGACATATTGCCGATGTTATTTACCAACAAGCGCTTAAACTCGGCGTTACCTTTCATTTCAATAAGGGCGTAAACGGAGCCGAACTTGATACAAAAAACAACATCTCCGCTTTATGCACACCAGACGGACAGCAACACCCTGTAAACGTCTGCATTGCCAATATCGATGTTAAACTACTTTATAAAAACATACTAAAAAAGCCCGTTCCCCAACGCATCGAAAAAGCAGAAAACTCAAGTTCGGCCTTAATCTTTTACTGGGGAATCAAACAGAAATTCCCTCAGCTCGACGTACACAATATTCTCTTCTCTAACGACTACCCCGAAGAGTTCGATGCCATATTCACCCGAAAAACCCTTCAAAAAGATCCAACTGTTTATATCAACATCACTTCTAAAGAGATCCCCACCGACGCTCCTGATTACGGCGAAAATTGGTTTGTAATGATCAATGCCGCCCACGATACCGGACAATACACCTCCGAGTATCTGCAACACGTGCGCCAACGCATCATCGAAAAAATCAACCGCGCCCTAAACGTCGATATCGAATCCCTCATTGAAGTAGAAGACATTTTATACCCTGTTACCATCGCCTCGCGCACCGGAAGCGACAAAGGCAGCTTATACGGCAGCAGCAGCAACGACAGGATGTCGGCATTCTTCCGACAAGCCAACTTTTCATCCCAACATAAAAACCTCTATTTTTGCGGTGGAAGCGTGCACCCCGGAGGCGGTATCCCCCTTTGCCTCCTTGGCGCTGGCATCCTAAATAAGATAATCCCCGATGCAAATCATTAAAAATAGAGTTACTATCGTTACGCCTATGATTTACATAACCCGCATCTTGCCCAATAACAATTTTTGAAATGCAAACCGTTGAAAACAGATTCATAGTCGTAATTGCCATTATTTATTTGGTTGGAATTCTTGGCTTTATCATCCCAAGCCTGAATCCGATTTTCATCGCCCTAACCCCCTATAATCTCATAGGCTCGTTCATCGTAGCCTGGATTTTTCATAAAAAATGGGAAATCGCCCATGTCACCACCCTCTTACTCATTGGTGTCATGGGATTCTTCGTGGAACTTTTAGGGGTTAAAACCGGACTTATCTTCGGAAATTACCACTACGGAAACACCTTCGGTGCCAAATGGCAAGACGTTCCCTATTTGATCGGACTCAATTGGGCCGCCATGGTGTTTTACACCTCAAGCTTCCTCGCCCCACGCATCAAAAACACCGTGGTTCGGGCCTTCGCTGGGGGCGCTCTTATGACCGTTTACGATTTCATCCTAGAACCCGTTGCCATGCGTTTCGACTTTTGGGACTGGAAAAATGGCATCATTCCACTCCAAAATTACGCCGCTTGGTTCATATTCGCCACCCTCTTTCACCTCCTGCTCAACAGCACCAGCAAGCCCATAAAAAACCGCATGGCCTCTACCCTCTTCTTCATCCAAGGCGGATTCTTCGTCATACTATACGTATTTGTGCGGCTTTTCTAACGAAAAAACTTCCCTTTTTAGGGGAAGTTTTTCAAGCCTTAGCTACTCGTTATATCTAAACAAGGTTTATAGCGGACATTCTTTTTCGGCATACATAATGTCGATTTCGTCGCCGTAACGCTCCATTACCACTTTGCGTTTCACCTTTAAGGTAATCGTCATTTCGCCGCTTTCAATACTGAAAGGCTCACGCTTTAACATGAAATTTCGGATACGCTCAAACTTGGCCATTCCCATACCCAATTTCTTAGCATCTTCAGCGATCCACTGCTCCAGTTCCGCATCGTTAATAAATAGCGTACCTTCATCGTCCATAACCGGAAGCTTATTCGCTAATTTCACTTCCATCGTTTCTCTATTGGGAACAATAATCGCCGTTAAATACTCGCGCTTATCTCCAATTATAAAAATCTGATCGATGCGATCGCTCTTTAAATAAACGTTCTCAATTTGGGTAGGATAAATATTCTTCCCCAAAGAGGTCTTTAACATGTTTTTCAAACGATCGGTAATTTTCAAATATCCTTTTTCAAAGCGACCGATATCTCCGGTGTGAAACCATCCCTCCTCATCAAAAACTTTATCAGTTTCTTCTTTATTTTGAAAATATCCTTTCATCACGTTCGGACCTTTAGTCAAAATCTCCCCTTCTTCTGAAACAAAGTTGGGATCAAAACTATCGTAGTGTTGAATCGTAATAATTTCTTTGGTTTCTATATTTTGTATGGCCACAAACTGACGCGGAGCCACGCGACCTACCGTTCCATAAACTTGGCGCTCAAACTCATTTACCGTTACAAAGGGCGACGTTTCTGTTAAGCCAAAACCCTCTTGGATCTTCAAGCCCAAATTGGCAAAAAACTCACCCACGTGCTTAGGTAAGGCACCGCCACCCGAGGCAAACATCTTCATGCGACCTCCCATTTTGGCCTTTACCTTAGAAAACACCAACTTCTCGGCAATGCCTCTTTGCAATTCTAAGATGAATCCTACCGAACGGCCTTCGTCTTTTGCCACACGCACCTTTTCTCCAACCGAAACCGCCCAAACAAATATTTTCGCCTTTACACCGCCGCCTTCGGTAGCATTTTTAATAACCTTATCGTGAATACGCTCCAACAATCGAGGCACGGTTGCCATAATGGTCGGACGCATTTCATTGATATTGCTCGCTACTTTTTCTATACCCTCGGCAAACGCTACTTGCGCTCCCACATACGTACTTAAATACATGGTTACCATGCGCTCGAAAACGTGGCTTAACGGCAAGAACGACAAGTATAAATCGGTAGATAAAATGGCAGGACATAAATCAATGGCGTCGTAACAATTGCTCATGAAATTGTAATGCGTGAGCATGGCACCTTTGGGTACTCCGGTGGTTCCACTGGTGTAAATCAAAGTAGCTAAATCTTCCTTGCCCACCTGAGCGAAACGATCTTCAATTTCTTGGGCATGCTTGGCCAGTAATTCCGTTCCTTGAGCCATCACCGTGGTCAAGTTCAGCAAATTGCCTGTTTCCTCTTTATCGGAAGGAACGAAAATAATTTTTTCGATGCTCGGACATTGGTCTTCTACCTTTTGAACTTTTTTAAGTAGGAATGGATTTCCCACGAAAACCAAACGAGAACCCGAATCGTTGATGATGAACTTGGTTTCATCGGGTGTTAAGGTTGGGTAGATAGACACATTCACAAGACCCAACTTCTGCAATGCCTGGTCAATAATGTAATATTCCGGACAATTCTCCAGCATGATGGCCACGCGATCGCCTTTCACCAAACCGTGTTCGATAAAAAAGGCAGCCATTTTCCCAATCTCTTCTAATAGAAACTGATACGTGTAATCTTTCCATTCGCCCTTCTCTTTTTGGAATAAATAAGGGCGTTGTGGATTGTGAATGTTATGGGCTGAATTAAGAAAGAAATGATGAAGAGACGTGAACTTTGGGTCGTTCTGCATTCTCTTTTCTGCTAATGATTCCATATAGGTCGAATAGATATATCCGACAAATATGTATCATTTCTTTATAAAGCGGAAATTTTAACCAAAAAAGTTGTGAATCTTATGAAATGAACCGGGCTTAAACTCCGTAAGCTTCAACGGTTTCCACTTCAGGAACCATGCGCTTCAAAAGGTTTTCGATACCCGATTTCAACGTCATGGTAGACGAAGGACATCCGCTGCAACTTCCTTTAAGTTCAACGGTTACCACTCCATCTTTGAAACTCTTGAAATCGATAGCCCCACCGTCCATTTCTACTGCAGGCTTTACGTGGTCTTCCAACAACTGCTTTATTTTACGTTCAATTTCAGTTTCTTGCTCGCGCGATAATTCCTTGGCTTTGTTGATGATTTCTTTGCCATCTTCTAGCCATTCTTGGAAAAAATTACGCAAATCTGGTATCAAATCGAACCACTCGTATTCGCTATTCTTGGTAACGCTCACAAAATTATTCATGATGAACACGCCTTCTACAAATCCCATTTCAAAAAGGGCCTTTGCCAAAGGAGAATTCTCTGCTTTTTCTTTCGTGCGGAAATCGGCAGAATCATTGGGCAAATACATTTTGCTCGCAACAAATTTCATACTTCCGGGATTCGGTGTCGCTTCTGCGTAAATGGTGATCATTTCTTTTGTCATACCGTGTGGGTTTTGGAAATGCAAAAATACGAATTAAAATCGACGCCTTTCACAACGCATTATGGCGTTTTTCGCAAAAATCAATTCAATATTCCGTAGTACCTTTGAAGCATGGCCAAGCTCAAAACCACGTTTTTCTGCCGTTCTTGCGGTTACGAATCCCCCAAATGGATTGGCAAATGTCCCGGTTGCGACCAATGGAATACGTTTGCGGAAGAGTCAAAACCGACAAAATCGGTGAATACATGGACAAAATCTACCCGAAAAACAGTTTCTCCCGTGAATATTATGCAAATTGAGGCCTCTACGACCCAAAAAGCCGTGCTTCCCGATTCCGAACTCAATTTGGTTCTTGGCGGTGGCTTGGTCCCCGGAGCGGTTATATTACTTGGCGGCGAACCCGGAATCGGCAAAAGCACCTTGCTTCTACAGATGGCCTTAGAATCGCATTTAAACGTACTTTATGTAAGCGGTGAAGAAAGCGAATCCCAAATAAAATTGCGCGCCGAACGCATTGGCATTCAAAACGAACATTGCCAAGTGCTCACCGAAACCATGCTCGAAAACATCCTCGATCATGTGCAACGCGAACGCCCCGATGTATTAATAGTAGACTCAATACAAACCCTATACTCCGATACCATCGAATCCACACCCGGCAGCATTTCCCAAATTAGAGAATGTACCGGCAAGCTGCTTCAATTTGCCAAAGAAACCGATACGCCCGTGATGCTGATCGGACATATTACCAAAGACGGGGCCATTGCCGGACCTAAAATTTTGGAACATATGGTCGATACCGTTTTGCAATTCGAGGGCGACCGCCATCACGTGTACCGCATTTTACGCACTCTTAAAAATCGCTTTGGAAGCACCCAGGAAATGGGCATTTATGAAATGCAAGGCAGCGGACTCAAGCCGGTGAAAAATCCTTCTGAAATATGGCTTTCGCAACGCGATGAAGCCCTCAGCGGCGTGGCCATCGCCGGAGTATTAGAAGGCGTACGTCCGCTATTATTAGAAGTGCAAGCCCTTGTAAGTACAGCGGTTTACGGCACCCCACAGCGTTCGGCTACCGGTTTCGACATCCGCCGTTTGAATATGTTATTGGCCGTACTCGAAAAGCGCTGCGGCTTCCGCCTCGGTCAATCGGATGTATTCGTAAATTTAGCAGGCGGTTTGCGCCTCGAAGATCCTGCGCTCGACTTACCTCTAATGTCGGCCATTATGAGCAGTTACCAAGGATTGTCGTTGCCGCAGGGCTATGTTTTTTCTGGGGAAGTGGGACTCTCTGGCGAGGTTCGTGCCATACAGCGCATCGACCAACGCATTTCAGAGGCCGAAAAATTAGGCTTCACGGACATGATTGTTTCCAAGTACAATAAAATACCCGAATCCACATCCCGAAAGATCAAAATTCACAGTTTCGGCAAAGTGGACGAGGTATTCTCGTGGCTTTTCGGATAATATTTAAGGCGAATTTAGGCGGACATCATTTTTTCGCGCACGAAACTTTGGGCGAGCAAAACGATTTTCTGACTATTGGGAATTCGGATACGGCTGTTGAGGATTTCGGTGGCGGTGGTGCGTTCGATTTTCTGCAGCAGTTTCAGGTAATAGATGTAGGCGGTATACACTCCCAAACGGGCGCCAATCGGTAATTTTAGGATTCCGATATAGGCGTGTTCAAAATCTTTTTTCACGTCTGCGATGATGCCCATTTTGTCTTCGTCGGTGAAATGACGGAAGTCAACCCCGGGAAAATACACCCTCCCCCGCTCTTCTACGTCGCTTTTTATATCCCTCAAGAAATTTACCTTTTGGAATGCAGCGCCTAAGCTGCGCGCATAGGGCAATAAATCGTTGTACTGATTTTGATTTCCTTTACAAAATATCTTCAAGCACATCAAACCTACTACTTCGGCGCTGCCGTAGATGTATTCGCTGTAGGATTTCTGATCGTGGGTATTTGTATCTAGATCTTCTTCCATGGATTGAAAAAAGGGCTCAATCAAATCGTTGGTGATGCCAAACTGGTTGGCGGCCAACTGAAAGGAATGCAAAATCGGGTTAGTACTGATGCCCATTTCGATGGCTTGGTAGGATTGTTGCTTGAATTCGCGCAACAAACGCTCTTTGTCGTATCCGTGAAAAGTATCTACAATTTCATCGGCAAAGCGCACAAAACCATAGGTGGCGAATACCGCCCAGCGGTATTCTTTGGCCAATAGTTGAATTCCTAGGGAAAAGCTCGTTGAATAATTCAAGGATACTTTCCTGCTCAATTCTTTGCTCGTAGCATTATACAAGGGGATACTCATCTTCTATACGTTCTAAAACCAACTTGGAACCAATTACTACGATCGGAAGTCCGGTTCCAGGAACCGTACTTGCCCCTACGTAATAGAGGTTATTTAATTTCTCATCTTTGTTTGACGGTCTAAAAGCACCAATTTGATTGAGTCCATGAGCCAATCCCAAACCGCTACCTTTGTACAAGTTAAACATTTTTTGCCAATCTTCAGGCGTATATATCACTTTGGTAAGGATATTATTTTTAATATCGAAGCCTACGCGTTCTCCTAGATCCTCAATTATTTCGTTTGCCAGGGTTTCTGCGTCGGACCAATCGGACTTTACGCGGCGATCGGGAACCGGACATAATATGAAGAGGTTTTCGCAACCTTCGGGCGCGCAATTGTCATTGCTTTTGCTCGCCACGTTTACATAATAATAGGGTTTCTTTGGCGTAACGGTACTTCTGAAAATGGTATCGGCATAATCTCTGAAATTATCGCCTAGGAAGTAGTTATGGTGGTGGATGCCGTCAATTTTACCTTTAATTCCTAAATAGATGGTAAAGGGCGCCAATGTCCATTCGAGTTTATCGAGTTTCTCTTCGGTAAATTTGGGTCGGTTGAGGAATTTCCCCCGAAACCAAGCCGCATCGGCATTCACCACAAACACATCTGAGGTGTAGGTTTGTCCTTTATCGTCGGTTAGAGAAACCAATTTTTCTTTGTCGTACTGGGCCGATACAATTTCGGTATTGTAGGTGATTTTTACGCCTTTTTTCTCCAAAAGGGGCAAAATGCCTTCTACAATTTTGTACATACCGCCTTTTACGTTCCAGTAGCCATCGTGTTCCAACTCGGTGTAATTCAGGAGGTTGTAAACGGAAGGGGTATTGAAGGGCGTTGCTCCTAAAAAGAAGGCTACCAATGAGAAGATGATTTTTACTTCTTCCGATTCGAAATGCCTTTCTAATTCTTGCCAGAAGGTGCGGAACAATTTAGGCAAATGCTTAAGCGGCACGGTAGCCATGGAAAGCAAAAACTCGAGTATGGAATCAAAATTTTTCTTAATGACTTTGTATTCGGTATCGTGAAAAATGTCTTTGGCCCCTTTGAGGTATTTGCGTGCTTTGGCTTCGAAATCGTCTTCAATGCCGCGGAACTCTTCGGCGAGTTTGTCGAGGTCTTTATAAATTTGAAAAACGCGATCGGAACCGGCGATGTTCACGGTGTAAAGCGGATTCAATTCGTTCAATTCGAAGGGAATGGGTTCTCCGATGCTGTTGAAGAGTTCGTGAAACTCGTAGCTCATGGAAAAGAACGAGGGACCCACATCGAAGGTAAAACCATCTTGTTTGAGGATATTGAGTCGGCCTCCGGCATTGGATTGTTTTTCGATGATATGCACTTGATATCCTTTGTAGGATAGTCGCAATGCGGTAGCGAGGGAACCGAGTCCGGCGCCTACGAGGGTAACGGTTTTATTTGGCATGGAATCGTTTGTAGAATTTGGGTAGAACAAAAAGGAAGCCGAAAGCTTGGGCACCTTGTTTGGTATGCACGGCATGGTGCAGGTGGTGGGTCAATCGCATGGCGCGGAAGTAGGGCACTTTGGTGGTTTTTAACCATTTTACACGTTGGTGCACGAAAACATCGTGAACGAGAAAATAGGCCAATCCGTACAGGGCAATTCCGAGTCCGGCGAAGAAGCGCCAATCGATAGGATTGCTTCCATAAACGATTAACAGTATGGACGGAAGGGCAAACATAAAGCCGAAAAGGTCGTTCAATTCGAGGGTGCCTTTACGGGGTTCGTGGTGGGATTTGTGCCAAATCCAAAGGGAGCCGTGCATGATGTATTTGTGCGTAAACCAAGCAACTCCTTCCATGAGGACAAAAAAACTCAACAAAACGAGGGTATTCGTTAAAGCGTTCATACAAATAGTTAAACAAAGTTAGGGGCAGTTGGTTTGCCGAAGTGTGAAATTTTGATAAAAATTGTGGGAAGCAATTGGATTGGGCTAAGTGTAAAGAATTAAGGGATGTGAGGATTTATCAAACCCTGAGAAATATCGGCAATTTCCACAAAGTTAATCTACATCTACTAGAAGTTAATGGATATTCATAGCGTATTTGATAATTGACAAAGCTTTACCTCTTAATAATATCTGATGAAAACCGCAAAACTTAATCCCTAAAAAAATCCCTTAATTTGTAACGTGAACGCCCCTAATACCATTTCCCTCAAACCCTATAACACCTTCGGCTTTGACGTACATTGCCGAGAAATACATACCCTAAACCACAAAACAGAACTCCGCACGTTTTTTGAATCCGGACTTTTTGCACGCAATCCCAAAATAATATCAGGGGGCTCTAACCTATTGCTTACACAAAATATCGACGTGCCTGTAATCGTTAACCGCATTAAAGGCATTTCTATTTCGAGGGAAACCGAAGAACACCTGTACCTCTCCTTCGGCGCGGGCGAACCTTGGCATGAATCTGTTATGTATGCCGTTGAACATAATTGGGGCGGCATGGAAAACCTCAGTTTGATTCCAGGTTGCATGGGGGCCGCACCCATACAGAATATTGGTGCCTATGGTGTGGAACTCAAAGATATATTCCACGAATTAAAAGCCTTTAACATCCAAACAGGACTCTTTGAAACGTTTGGTTTAGAGGATTGTAAGTTTGGATACCGCGATTCTGTTTTCAAAAATGAAAAAAAGAATCAATATGTAATTACCGAAGTTTGTTTGAAACTCGATAAAAATCCTCAGATACGAACGCAATACGGCGATATTCAAGCCGTACTCGACGCTCAAAATCTTTCTGAAATCACCATTGCCGATGCGAGTCGCGCTGTTATTCATATCCGCCAATCCAAACTCCCCGATCCCGCTGAAATTGGCAATTCAGGATCCTTCTTTAAGAATCCTGTCATCTCTGCCGAACAAGCCGCCGCACTCCAAAGTCAATATCCCGGCTTGAAAAGCTTCCCCCAAAATGACAAAGAAACTAAAATACCCGCCGCCTGGTTAATCGAAAATGCAGGTTGGAAGGGCTTCCGCCGGGGCGAGGTGGGCGTGCATGCTAAGCAGGCATTGGTTTTGGTGAATTATGGCAAGGGTACGGGAGCAGAAGTGCATCAGTTGGCGCAAGACATCAGAGAAGATGTGCGTCAGAAATTTAACATTACCTTGGATTTTGAAGTAAATATTTGGTAATTTGAAGTTCGGTATGAAATTTAGACACCTATTAATCACCTTATTATTTCCCATTGGTTTGGGTGCGCAAATTCAGATTCAACGTGATGTGCGCATCCCTAAATTGAATACGTTCAAGCCCGCAGAAATTCCAGATGCTTGGGCCGAAAAAAGCCAAAGTCCGCATCAAGAAATGCCCCTGCCTGAAGGCATCGATGAAAATTTACGCAAGCGACTCGATGCACAGCGCGAGCAGCGCATCCGTCAAAACCGCGTGCAACTGCGTAAAAAATATGGCGCACCCGCGGCTCCCATTGAAAAATTGAATCCGATCATTGAACAAGAATTTGACGGACAATATTTATCGGGAGAAGGAACGCCCAACGACAACGATTTAGCGGTGGCCAACGACGGCACCTTCGTCTCGGTGCGCAATACCCGAATTTATGTTTATGACGATACCGGCGGTCGCCTGCAGTCTTGGTCGCTTCGGTTTTTTCCCATACTTCAGAATAAAGTTGACGATTTGCCCCCTTTGGAACGCTTTTACGACCCAAGGGTTACCTACGATCCATATACCGACCGTTTTATATGCCTCTACATGCATGGGGTAACCGATAAAACCAGCTTTATTGTGTTGGGATTTTCGAGTCCAGGCGATCCTACCGCTCCGTGGAACGTGTATAAAATTCCAGGCAGGCCCATAAACGATACCGTTTGGAGCGATTATCCAATCATTTCCCAAACCAAAGAAGACCTATTTTTAACGGTGAATTTGTTGGCTAACGGGTCCAGCTGGGAAGAAGGTTTTAGAGAGGCGGTTATCTGGCAAATTCGAAAAGAAGACGGCTACAATGGCGACACCCTGCACACCAATTTTTTCAATGGCATCAAATACGGAAATAAATCGGTTTGGAGTATTTGTCCGATTCAAAACGGACCGATGCCTGATGGTACTGATAATTATTTCTTGAGTGTGCACCCTACCGCAGAATCAAGCGATACCGTGTTTTTGCACCACGTAACCAATACCCAAAAAAGTGGACTCGCCAATTACGAATTGAAGATTTTAAGAAGTCCGGTAAAATACGGTTTCCCTCCGAGTGCGCTGCAGCCTGATACTTCGTTAAAGCACAAATTGCGCACCAACGATGCCCGGGTATTAACAGGTATTCGCAATGGAAATCACATCCAATACATGCAAAATAGCCGCAACTTTGAAACCGAACAAGCGCATTTGATGCATGGACATATCTACGAATTACAAGGACAACCCAAAATTCAGGCACAGTTGTATACCCACCCGGTATTAGAATTTGGGTATCCTGATATGGCCTACGCGAGTTTGGTAAACGGAGATCCTGCTACGGTGACCACGGCGGTATATAGTTCGTTGGTCGACACGCCCGGATTTGGCGTTTTTTACCAAAATCGATACGGCGAATATTCGGATTTTATCAAAATAAAAAGCGGCAGCTCTTTGATTAGTTACAACGGAATTAAACCCGAAGAACAGCGTTGGGGCGATTATGAAGGCATTCAAGCCAAATACAACGAACCCGGTGTGTTTTATGCCGTAGGATCCTATGGCCGCAACCGTCAAATGAGTCCTTTTGTAGCCCGTTTACGCATTGCCGACCCTATGAATCAAAGTATAGCACCCGAAGTACGGGTTTTTCCAATACCTGCCAATCAAGGCTATATCGACATCGAATGGAGTTCGGAGAAAGCCGCAATTTTACAGGGGAAACTATTCGGTTTGAACGGGGCTAAAGTCATGCCCAATTCAGAAACCGGAAATTTCGAACTTTCGGTAGAAGCCGGCACCCATTTATATCGCATTCACACCCGCAGTGCCGCCCCTGGTTTGTACCAATTGCAGCTATTTTCAGAAGGAAATTTACTACACAGCCGCAACGTAATCATTGAATAATCGCCCCCATTTTGTCAGAAACCAACCCGAATCAACCCAAGCCCGAACCCGCTCGCGTTATATTAGTCGACAAGCCCTTGGGCTGGACTTCCTTTCAGGCCGTTAAAAAAGTAAAATACGGCATCAAGGCCAAGAAAATTGGACATGCCGGCACATTAGATCCTTTAGCCACCGGACTTTTAATACTGTGTACCGGAAAAATGACGAAGCAGATTGAAGGCATACAGTCACAACAAAAAGAATACACCGGCACTATCGTTTTAGGCGCAAGCACACCGAGTATAGATTTAGAAACTGAAATCGATCAAACGTATCCCACCGAACATATTACCGAAGCCGATATTCATAAGGCAGCGGCAGCCTTTACAGGAGAAATCACCCAAACGCCACCGATTTATTCGGCCGTAAAAATAGACGGGAAACGGGCCTATGATATTGCCAGAAAAGGCGGTGATGCCGAAATCAAATCCCGACAAGTTCAGGTGTATGAATTTGAAATTACCCAAATAGAAATGCCGAACGTGCATTTCCGAATTGCATGCAGTAAAGGCACCTATATTCGGAGCATGGCACGCGATTTCGGACTCTTTTTAGGCTCAGGTGCGTATCTTACAAATCTTCGACGGACCAAAATTGGCGATTATTGCGTCGAAGATGCCAAGCATCCTAAAGAAATTACCGAGGAGCTCAACGAATCCAACAATTGATTTAGCGTGTATTTGCCTATATTTGAGGTATGATTATGCGCATCTTCCGCGGCACCTTTTTGAGTGCAATTGCCCTTTTAGCATTAGGTTGTAACAATTTGAATGCCGGCAAATCTGAAAAAAACCTTTCTGATCACCTAAACGATTTAATAACACGTAGTGCCTCTACCCTTGAAAAAGTAGACGACGGCTTTACCATAAAAGGTACAATTAAAAATAGCCCACAACATCTTATCATTCTTTGGGAAATGACTCCGCAGCAGTTGGTATTTATTGACAGCGCGCGTACCGACGCAAGCGGTAAGTTTCAGATTCAGGGCAATACCAAAAATATGATTTTTGCCCAATTACAAATGGGACCAGAAAGCCAAATATTTTTGGCCGTAGACAATAAATCCAAACTGGATGTAAACATCAGTTTATTAGGCAAATTTGTTGACTATACTATTGATGGTAATGAACTCGACGATAGCAAGAAAATCCGTAAGATTGTAGATGCCAACCGCTCGTTCGCTGAGGAGTTTAATGCGCTTAAATTAGAAGCAGAGAAAATTCCCCAAACCCAAGAAGGTATGTCGCAAGCGGCCGTTATCAATAACAGATACCAGCGTTTACTGCAGCAACGTAACGATTATATGATGAACATGGCCATGAGCGAGAAAAAAGGATTCATTCCTTATTTCATGATCGCTTTTGGAGCTTTAGAAAGTCCAGGTTACGACCTTTTCAAACACGCCGTTGCCTGCGCCAAAGCCGCCGATCCTATGTCGAAGTACACCCAAGATATCGAAGGAAAATTCGTAAATGAAGCTTCCTTAATGATTGGTGGAGTAGCCCCCGATATCAAATTAAACGGTCCCGATGGAAAACCCGTTTCCTTGAGTTCGCTGCGCGGCAAGGTTGTATTGATCGATTTCTGGGCCAGCTGGTGCGGACCTTGCAGAAGAGAAAATCCGAACGTGGTAAAAATGTATCAAAAATACAAAGACCAAGGTTTTGAAATTTTTGGGGTTTCTTTAGATAACGATGCCAATCGTTGGAAAGGGGCCATACAAACCGACGGACTTACTTGGTTCCACGGAAGCGACCTAATGGGTTGGAAGAGCAAACCTGCACAAATGTATCAAGTGCATTCTATTCCGGCTACGTTCTTGCTCGACAAACAAGGTAAAATCATTGCAAAAGGACTTCGTGGTGCCGAATTGGAAGCCGCCGTTGCTAATGCTTTGAATAACTAATCGTTGCGATATACAAAACTAAATAACAACACCTTCTTAACATAGCGTTAACACAAACATTAATTATGTGCGATTAATTTGTAGCGAGATGATTAAGAAAGCCACACAAATTTTGGTTGTAGACGACGAACAAGATATTCTTGAATTAATTCGTCATACACTCAACAAAGAAGGGTACGAAGTACATGTGGCGGCTAATGGCCAACAAGCCGTAGAAAAAGCAAAAAAAATCAAGCCTAGTCTGATTTTAATGGATGTGATGATGCCTGTAATGGACGGAATGGAAGCGTGCCGCCAATTAAAGGAAGATCCAGAAACCGCTACGTTGCCCATCATTTTCCTCACGGCCCGCAGCGAAGAGTTTGCTGAACTGGCTGGATTTGAGGCAGGAGCAGACGATTACATTTCTAAGCCTATTCGTTCTCGGGTTTTGTTAAGTCGCATACGTGCCATCTTACGCAGAAACATGGGTGGTAGCGCCGAGGAAGAAATCGTAAAATTAGAATTTGAAGACTTAGTCATCGATCGAGAACGCTTTGTGGTCGATTACCAAGGAAAATCTTTGCAGTTTCCGCGTAAAGAATTCGAATTGCTGTCTTTTTTGGCTTCCAAACCCGGTCGCGTATTTTCACGCGATGAAATCTTAGAAAACGTATGGGGCAACGAAGTATTAGTGGTTGACCGCACCATCGACGTGCACGTTAGAAAGATTCGCGAAAAATTAGAAGACCGCTATATCTTCACCGTAAAAGGAGTTGGATATAAATTCGAAGGCTAGTACTTCCCAACAAACACCCTTACGTAAGAAAGTTCCTTCTAAAAAGCAGGAACATCACTGGAATAATCGGCGTATGCTCGATGCTTTCGTTGTGCATTCTTCAAGTTCGTCTTGAGCCTGACTGTCAATCGTGATGGCCCCACCCACAGAATAACGCAACTTACCTTTGGCATATTCCAAACTTCGGATGACCACATTAAAATCGAAATCGCCCTGGTAAAAATATCCCACGCTCCCACTATACAATTCCCGCTGAAATCCCTCCAAACGATCGATGTGTTTCATCACCTCAATTTTAGGGGCACCAGTCATGCTTCCCATCGGAAATAAGGCCTCTAAAATGTCATCAAACCGCTGCTCCGACTCTAAAATGCCACTCACGGTAGAAATCATTTGATGCACATTTGGATAAGTGTAAATGCCACAAAGTTCGTCTACCCGCACACTGCCTACTTGGCACACGCGCGACAAATCGTTGCGCACCAAATCTACGATCATTACATTTTCGGCACGGTCTTTTTCGCTATTTTGCAACGCCTGAACCTCACCCCTATCATCGGCTCCACTGCGCTTTATGGTTCCCTTAATGGGCTGGCTGATAAGGGCATCACCTGTCTTTTGCAGAAAACGCTCCGGGCTGCTTCCTATTAAAAAACGGTCCTCCAACTTGTAAAAAATCGCAAACGGATTCGGCGCCGTTCGGTTCAATTCCCAAAAAAGGCGATACGGATCTATCTCACATTCCGCATGAAACGATTGGCAAAAATTCATCTCATAAAACACGCCGTTGCGAATACACTCCTTTATTTCTTCGATCTTTTCTAAATAACTTTCAGGCGTTTCTGTTGCGTGCCAATTCAATACAGGTAAGTTTTCTTTCTCTCGGGGGAAGCCTCCTCTCAAAGGTAATTCCATATTGGTTTCGACCCTGCCGTCACGCCTCTCCAAGCGATACCGAAGAGGTTCAAAAAAGTAAAATGCCGGCCATGAAGGATCTTCAATGGTCTGCGAATGCAAATGTTGAAAGGTGCGATTTTTATAATGATATCCTACATGTCCAAACGCCAAGCCCCTAAAGTCGTTCAATTCCGACGGAGTTAAAAAGGCGCGATTTACCCCTTCCCCATACATCAATTCAAAGCGACCGTGTGCATCAGAATACTGGTTAGAAACAAGCAAAACAGCATGCGATTGTTCGCGGCAGCGTTCTAATAATAGCTCCCAATTGGCATCACTCATGATTCGGTATTTTCCTGATAATATTGAACAATAATTTCGGCAGCGGCCTTTCCCACAATAGGCAATAGCGTTTCTATTGAAGCGGTTTTTACCCGCGTTACGCTTTTGAATTCTTTTAATAAGAGCTTGGCTTTGGCGGGACCAATGCCTGGTATTTCCGTTAATGAAGACTTTAAGGTGCCTTTATCGCGGCGCTGTCGGTGGTGGGTAATGTCACAGCGATGTCCCTCATCGCGCATGTGTTGAATAACCTTTAGCGTTTCACTCTTTTTATCTATATATAAAGGTAATGGATCGTTGGGATAATAGAGTTCCTCTAAACGCTTGGCGATGCCAATGATGGCCAATTTTCCATAAATACCCAGTTCGTGCAGTGCCTCAACCGCGGCACTTAACTGTCCCTTACCCCCGTCAACTACCACCAATTGAGGCAGAGGGAATTTCTCGCTTAACAACCTGCTGTAGCGCCTTGTAAGGGCTTCTTTCATAGTAGCAAAATCGTTGGGACCTTCAACTGTTTTTACATTGAAGTGTCTATAATCGTTTTTGGCAGGTTTCCCATCTCTGAAAACCACACAGGCACTCACCGGATACGTACCCTGAAAATTGGAATTATCGAAACATTCAATGTGCACCGGATATTCGGTGAGTCGCAAATCGTTTTTCATTTGCTCCATCAAGCGATCTACCCGAATTTGTGGATTCAACTTTTCGTATTGCTGCAATTTTTCTTGGCGGTAGAGCATGGCATTTTTAATGCTCAAGTCTAATAATTTGCGTTTGTCGCCTACTTTCGGATGGGTTACCAGCACCGAAGGATCGGGCCATTCCAGGGGAACGGCCGTGATTATTTCCTTGCAATCGTCGCCGTAATGGGTGCGCATGGCTCCCATTACGTGCACCAAAATTTCGTCTTCAGACTCGTTGATTTTCTTTCGGACTTCTACGTTTCTGGAAATGACGATAATGCCTTGACTTACCCGCAAGAAATTTACAAATGCGAGTTTATCGGTACTACTGATGGAATACACTTCCACATCTCCCACAGAGGGACTTACAATGGTGCTTTTACTTTGGTATTTCTGCAATAAATCGAGCTTGTCTTTGTATTGCTGCGCTTCTTCGAAGCGCAAGGTCTCGGCAGCCTCGTGCATGAGTTGTTTGAGGTGTGCTTTGACTTCCCCCAAGTGGCCTTTTAATATGTGTCGGATGTGTTGGATGCTTTCTTGGTAGGCTTTTTCACTCTGATTGCCAATGCAAGGCCCTTTACAATTGCCGATATGATACTCTAAACACACTTGATATTTGCCGTCGGTAATGCCGCTGGGCGTCATCTTTAAATTGCAGTTGCGGGTGGGGTACAATTTTTGACACAAGTCCAACACCGTATGCATGATGCGAATGCTGGCATAGGGACCGAAATACTCGGAACCGTCTTTTACCAAATTTCGGATAGGAAAAACCTTGGGATAGCGCTCGTGTGTGATTTTGATGTACGGATAACTTTTATCGTCTTTTAAATTGATGTTGTACTTGGGTTGAAATTCTTTTATGAGCGAATTTTCCAGTAGCAAAGCATCCAATTCCGTATCTACTACGGTGTATTCTAATGCTGCAATTTTTCTAACGAGTATCGTCGTTTTAAAATCGTCGTGATTTTTGGTAAAGTAACTCGATACCCTTCTTTTAAGATTTTTGGCTTTCCCAACGTAAATAATAACAGATTCCGAATCGAAATACTTGTAAACGCCCGGTTTTTCGGGTAGTCCACGTATTTTCTCTTTTAAATGTTCCGGAGCCATAAGGCAAAATTACACACACAAATTGGAAGTGGTGTACATGAAATGGTATAAAAACAGCAATTTTTAAAGATGTATGGTTTGCGAGGTAATGTCTTCGGCGAAGAAGCGGCTTCCGCGTTGGTCAAATACCTCATGGGAGTCGGTCGTATAGAACTCAATTCCGCCTTTGGTAGACAATCGGGTTTCGAACTCGCTATGGCGGTGCAGGTATTGTTTCAAGCTTTCCGCCACTAAGGGTCCTTGTGAAATTACGCGCACATTATCGGGCAAGAATTTTTCAATCGAAGAATATAACAATGGATAATGCGTGCATGCCAATAACAAGGTATCTATGGGCGCTTCGGCATTGAATAAATGCTGCAGGTGGTATTGTACAAAATAATCGGATCCTGGGGTTCCTACCAATTCATTTTCCACTAGATGTACCCAAATGGGGCAGGCTTCTTGATGAATTTCTATTTCGGGGAAATAGTGTTGAATTTCTATTCCATAAGAATTAGAAGCTATGGTACCTTTGGTACCCACTACCCCTATATGTCCGGTTTTGGTGTAATGTCCGATTTGTTCCGTAGTAGGACGTATCACGCCTAAAACTCTTTTAGAATCGGCTCTTTTAGGCAAATCGACTTGCTGAATCTGTCGTAGTGCTTTGGCGGAAGCGGTATTACAGGCTAAAATAACCAAATCACAATCGTGATTGAACAACCATTCGGTGCATTGAAGGGTATATTCGTGCACAACATCGAAGGATCGATCGCCATAGGGCGCGCGCGAATTATCTCCTAAATATACATAGGAATATTGAGGCAGCATGTCTACGATAGCCCTCAAAACGGTTAAACCGCCAAATCCAGAATCGAAAATTCCAATCTTTCCCATTTATTTCAGGAGGTATAGGTGCTGCAAAAGGGTTTGGGAATCAAAAAAACTCAGGGTTTTGTTTCCGTTAACAAAAAAGAGGCTGTCTCGAAAAGGGAGACAGCCACTTTACAATTTGCTATTGTCTCTAATTATTTTTTAACCATTTCGGTAATTACCAAAGCGGTAATATCGTTTTTATCGTCGGCAGTCCAAACGACCAAACCGGCTGAATTATCGATTACCGAATCGTAGCCTTTCAGTTTTGCCACACGGCCAATTGCCTTACGAACGTCTTCCACGATAGGCTGTAACAATTGGGCACGACGGGCTTGGATTTCTTGATTGGCAGTTTGCTCTGTCATTTGGTATTCTTGTACCAAACGCTCATAGCTTTTCTGTAACAATTCTAATTGAGCTTGAGAAGCGCCCCCTTTAATTTTAGCTTCGTATTCTTTTTGCTTACCTTGGATTTCCATTTGCAAATTGCGAATAGATTCGTCGTATTGTTTAGCCAAATTAGCCAATGCCATTTCTGCTGTATCTTTAGCAGGCAAGGTATCGATAATTACTTGGGTGTTTACGTACGCGATTTTTGACTGT
>ERZ891134.1142-NODE-1142-length-19353-cov-5.323194_pt1 | contig 19353 bp, 12 predicted proteins | sample MGYA00520888_ERZ891134 | MGnify/ENA primary metagenome ERZ891134 (study PRJEB32303, sample SAMEA104408692) | aquatic metagenome | biome: Brackish water; feature: Coastal; material: water | place: Baltic Sea | collected 2014-10-23 | depth 10 m ... | reverse complement strand
TATGTTGTTAGGTTTGTTATTCCTCTACCCGCAAAGTAGTCACGGGCACGGTCACTTGCAAGTGCTTGCTCATGCAGCCTTGTTACCGTTTCGTTATCAAACGCTTCATAGTCAGGTATCTTTACTAACTTCTTTTCTAAGACTTCAAGAATGTCTACGTCTTCTGCGTACTTGTGGATCATTCTATCTACTTGGAAATAAGTTTTCCTTGTAAAGTCCATCAAGAATGTGCGTAGATTTTTTACCTCATGACAGGAGAAACAGAAGAATGTACCCGCCTCTTTATCTACCTCTGCCGCAGGGGTGCGAAAGTTATTGTGGTAGGGACAGAAAACCAAGAAGTCAGAATCTACTTCTCCCTCAATTCCAACTCCTGCTGCTCCAAGTACTCTTCTGATTTGATCTTCTGTGTATAGATCGCCTCGTTCTTGTCTAACGCCTCTATACATTCTGCTGCTCTCTTTCCAACGTATGCTCCATAAATACTCAATATAAATTCGTAATGTTTTCCATTGTATTGTACCGTCCAATCAGGCTGAATGTCAAGCCTTACGACATATCCTGTCGAACGCATCTTATCTTCCAACAACCTTGCGTATTCGTCTTTCATTCTTGGCAAGTACTTGTCGCTGTATAACTCACCTGATAACTCAAAACGCTTTATTCTTTTGTGTTGAAACTTCATTCATATATTATACCACTACTCAGGTACAATGTAGCCAAATTGAGTGATACAGAACCTACCCATATTGCTTTGGGTTGGCCCCGCAATCATATCAATAGGGGTAACCGCATGAGGCTGAAACCCAGGCATAATAACACAACTATTATTAGAAAGTTCTATCTCTGCCCCGTTTTCTTCGTCAATCCACAGCACTAAGTTTCCACCCTTGAACCCTTTTGGCTCATACCAAAGGTAGTTTAGCACCGTAAATAGGGAGGAGTCGCTATGCGTTGGGTACTCATCGCCTTGCTCGTAGTAACTGAGAAGAACACCCTGATAGTTTACCTGACTAAAAGAACTATATAGTTTGTTTACGCTTGTCAGTTCTCGTAGCACATCTTCATTGTGCCAAATATCACTTACCTGCTGTACGATGGGGCTGACATTTTGGTCTTTGTAAACATTATGTAAAAAGGCTGCCCGATTACTCTTGGTTGCGTTGCCTTCTGCGTCTGTCGCTGAACCACTCTCCTCAGGAGATAGCATAATCTCAGGACGGTTCAGCAAGGTCAACTCCTTATACATGTAGTCACGCTGCTCATTAGTAAACCTATCTTCGATAATCACCACGGGTAAGTCAGGTGTAGGCATGTGCTCAAATCTCATTATTCCATATCCTTATAAATAATCATTATTCCATATCCTTATAAATAAATCGTCCTGAGTCAAAGTCAACTTGGACGTAGAACTCACCTAAGAAACCATTGCGGTTCTTCCGGAAAACTGCTTCTAAAACATCGCTGTTAGCAGCACGACCCAAAGCCAGGAGCCAATCCGCATCATACGCAATCTGTCGTGACCATGAAGTTTGCCCCAAGGTAGGAACGCTGTTCATATCCGTTACGTCATCAGGTGTAGCAGATGAGATAGCAACGATAGGGATTTCCTCGCTGATAGCAAGCAACTTCAACTCACGGCTCAGATTCTTCATCTTGACTACCTCGTTCTCAGTTTTGTTATTGCTATTCATTAGGTTTAGATAATCTACAAAAACAATATCAGGATTGTATTGGTCAATCTTACCACGCAGTACGCTTGGTGTTACCTCACCCACACCCTCGTTTGAGATAATGTGGATTTGTGGCTTGCCCTCAAAGTCTTTCTCCATCCATCGTTTGAGCATATCAATCTCAACATCTCCACGAGACAACTTACGATGACTCCACATACCCTGCCCGATGATAGTAAAGATACGATTACGAACCTCTGTCTCTGTCATTTCCAAAGATACGATTAGTGGTGACTTGCCATTCTTCCACGCCTGTACCGCCAAGTACAAGGCCATCCAAGACTTACCAATAGCAGGGTAGGCAAGTAGCACACCCAACTGACCCTTAGTAATGCCTGCGGGTAGGTAGTTGTCGAATCCTGCGAGACCTGTGTAGATGCCGTGGGTACCGTTGGCTTGCTCTTCCTGTAACTTTTGGAAGTACGCTACCGCATCATCTACGTTTGATACATCAAGGTCACGAACAGGAGAGGTTACCTGACGCAAACGTGCTGTCTCTTTTAGCAGACCCTCCATGGCCTCAGGGGTCTTACCGTCCTGAACATTAGTGGCTGCCTCACGGAGCATCAACTTTACATGATCTTCCAAGTACTGCGAACGCAACTCGTCTAAGTGGTGCTTGGTGGCTCCTGTTTCAGGGATGTAGTCAAAGTCTCCAAACTTTCCTCGTACAATATCAGCAGATGGTACTGCTTGGTTCTGCTCATAATAGGAACGCATGAAGTCCCACACATCACCGTTGGTACGGAGCAAACGATCTACGTTGCCCTGTAGCAGAACATGAAACTGCTTGTCGTTGATAACAGCAGATAATACCTTTGACTCTATGTTAGCCACTCTTTCGCCTTCTTCCTCATCTCAGCACGGAACTCATCATCTTGTTGTTTCTTATCTATGGCTGTCATTACCTTATCTATGTTGTAAACAAACCAAGTCCAATTTGGACGTTCGTTTACCTTGAAGTAATAGTCCATAGCGGATACGATATCATCAAAGTCATATGACTCTAACATGCCGTCAGCATTCCATTGTTCTTTGTTGCGATTCATATTTTGCTTTGGAATGCCACTCATAATCAGCCTGTCCTCAAACTTGCTGATGATAGCGTACCGTAGTTTACGATCAGCCATTGTTCTCCTTGATCTGTGAATCCCCTGAGAGAATCAAAGTCAAGAAATAGGTAATTTCTTCCTTGTCGTAGTCAACATCAAAGTTGATTGCGATGGGGACTATATCATCGTACCTGTGTAGTGCTGCCGCCATGATGTGTAATGCCTCAGCAGCATCACTTGAATGGGAGCAAAGCACCAATGCGTTTTCATTACGAGCGACATAAAACTTGTCGCCATGGTCAGGTGGCGAATTGGGAGCAGGCTTCTTTACTGCTTCCTCAAATGCCTTCCATAGGTTATCCATTATGAATCTCCGATTTCTGCTTTTGCTTCTGAAATTTTTGATTGTAGTTGTTCTTCTGTAAACTTATATACTCTGTCTGATGCTTCTTTTGTTGATTCTCCGTCACGGACATAATCCGATACCTGACAATCCATACGTAGGGACTCAAAGTTCCCCAAGTTCATCGTATATCCCAACGACCATTGTACCTTTGTGGGTTCCATTTCTACCTCCATGCGTCTATTATACACATACCCCGATGCTTTGTCAAGGGCTAATATCATATTGTTTCTGAGAAGATGGGGATAAACTCGCCCTCTTCATTTTTCACATAGTACAGCATACCATCTCCCATTTGATAACGCAACTCCTGAGTAGAAGGTATTTTATTATTTGTGGAAAGGCCGTCCTTTCGGGGTCTGCCAATGTGATGGGTGGCTAAAAGATCCCTTGCTTCCCATATATGTTCTTCTGAATAATAACTTAGATAACCAAACTTTCTTTCCCCATGTAGACGCTCGCCTACGGGGTTGGGAAGGATTCCATTTCTTACTAATCTTGGCATACTCTTCTTATGGTAGTTTAGCAGCCTCGCTGTATCAGCGATGGTAAACGCCTTCTTTCGTTTCTTCTTGAACTCAACGATGTTTACCTGCTGCCTTGTACCATTATATAAGTTTTTTATTGTGACAACGCCTGCTGCTCTGTTGATATGGACGATTCTTACCAACTCCCCATTCAAAAACCATGTCTTACGACGATTCTGATTCTTGACTAAGGGAGCATCATTTTTTTGGCGATTGCTCTTTCCTTCTGCCACAACGGTGCCGCCTCTCCTACATTATAGTCAAAGTTTCTATAAAACTTACGCCATCCACATGTAAAGCAGTAAATCTCCAAATGGTTGTTTTCTGAGTAGGCACGGTCAACGAATACCCTGCCTGAACACCTTTTACATTTTATCATGTCATATATTATATCACGTAGGTATGCCAATAGCGAGCAAGTTTACTGTGATGGTAACCTGCCCTGAAGCATTGAACTTTACGATGCCGTCAATACGAGAGTTGGTGACAGATCGTAGTGTAACAGTTACATCATCACCAAGGTCAGATCCACGGTTCATAACAGTAGCGGTGACGATTGGTGGGTACTTGAAGTCAGCAGGATAAGAATATGAGAATGGCTTTGACTGACCTGCTGTGACGTTCTCGTTGTTTGTAATATCTACATAAGATCCTACTACCTTTGCTGCTTGTGTCTGAATGCTCTGCTGCCCCGCATCACGGGTCAAGATTGTTGTGTAGTTGTATGTAGCAGAAGAGATCTGACTTGCTACGTTGTTGATAGCACTAGCCATATCATAAACATATGTTACGTCTAAGGGCTGCCCACGGTCAGGCAAAGGAATACCACTCATATGACTATTATACCATAACCCTACGCATTTACCTTGAACTCTGCTGTTGCGATGGTAAAGTTAGTCCCATCATATAGAGGGTCGATTGGATAAGATGGACGACGCAACTGAACGTATAGGTGATCGTGCCCTGCGTGATCAGGGATATCTATGGATACTGATGTTCCACGAATGCGACCAACATAGTGCCAACCTGTAAGTGTGTTTGGATCTGATCCTGTGTTAGCGTCATACACAGTCCAAACGTCTACTTCGGCTAATGTTCCAACGACCTGATCTTCTAGGTGTACCTCAACCTCAGGCCACGTTATTGTCCCGATGTTTCTGTTTGATTCCTTGACAATCTCCACAGCGTTTACTTGACCATCAATAATATACTCGAATGGAGCATCAACAGCAATAATGGGGGTCCAAGCAGACACACGGTTTAGGTTGGATGCTGTGACACGATAGCGAACCTCTAAGGTATTAGGGTAGTATAGGTTGGCAGGTGGAATATCCGTGAAAGGAATAATAACTTTCTTAGTCATCATACCTCCAACGAGAATCGGAAGTCGGCATAGTTGTTTGTGTTAGCGATCTTGATAATGGGTGATCCGTCTGTGCGAACAATAGAATAACCTGTCATCTTGTACACAGGGTTTTCTATCTTGTTCTCAATACGTAAGCCATCAAATGCTAAGAAGTTGTCTCCGTCTACCTCCGCATAAATGCGGCATAGATTGGTGGTAGCAGATGAGAAGTTTGGTGTGGTAGCAAATGTAATATAAGGTTTTGTTAGATCTTTCACAGCATCAGTACCACCAATACCATCATAGTTGCTGTAATCAATGGACTGATCTAAGCGTGCGTTTGCTACAAGGTAACTACTCTGTTGTAGCCCTGCCGCAGGAGCATAAACCTGTAACTTAGCATAGTTGCTGTCTGTGTTGTTTTCATTCTCATAGAACTCCACAAGAATCTTAGCAGCATCTTGTACGGGATTACTTCCAATAGCGATTGAGTCAACAACAGAGAAAGCAAACTTGAGAATATCAGTTGGGTTGTTGCCTGAGATGTTTAGGTAGTTACCAATAAGATCAATATGTGATCCTGAGCCAAACCACTCTGTAACTATACCCTGCTGATCCCACACTCCTGTTTCGTTATTGACTGTTGATAGATCACCACGGACAAGCAAGGTTTTGTTTAGGTTACGTGGACCCTCACCTCGTAGTCGTCTGTTGCTAACCTGAAATGCTAAGGCATCGGTTGGGGCAAAGAAAGCAGGTGGTGTGGTAGCAAATGTAATATCGGGTCCAACCAAGTTTAGAATGGGTGGCTCTGTAAATGATCCGTCATCAAAGTGTTGTAGCCAAGATTGATTGAAGTTGAAGATAGATCGGCTATCGAATGATCCTGCCAATGAGTTTTTGTCAGCAGACCATAGGGCAATCTCTGTGATTGAGTATCGTTCTGCTGTGGGTAGGTTGCCTGTAAAGGATACTTTGGTGCGAACAACAATGAGGTTTCCGTAGTTCTCTTCTTCCAAATCTATTTTTGCGAGATCTACACCAATCATTTCATAAGAGATGCTGTTGTCTGTTTTATTAGAGATACGCCATTGTCCGTCATACCCGCTATCTTGTAGATAAACTACAATGACTTCACCGATCTCAATAGTAGCAGGCACGTTGTCTAACGTTCCCAAAGTCACCACGTTGTTTGTGCGTTCCTTGCTGATTACAACAATCGTCTGTGAGTCATCTACATACCCCTTGGATGAGATAGGTACTCGTGCCACCTCAAAGTCCATCTCTGTCTTTGCTACTGCCTCATTTGGGATAGGGTCGTTAGCATCTAATGGTGTAGCACCACAACCAATAGACATGTGCGTAGCAAAAGCAGGCACCTGCCCAATCAAAAACTTAGATATTAGTTCTTTGCCATCGTTAGTAATCATATTTCCTCAACTATCTCTATTATACCATTCTCTAAGATCTGTACTTGGACTTCTTCCTCATCACTCATATTCTCCATCTCAATCACCAAGTTTCCGTCTTCATCTACATATGGCTTGGTTAGTGCTTTGGTAAAGATGTTGATACCAAAACGAGTGAAGTAGTCAAACTGCTGTGGAGCAAAGATCATGTTGTTTGGATTGTATGACTGCCTCAAAGATGGTAGGTTATAGATGGGCTCATAGATGGTTTCCTGACCGTCAATAAGATCACCACGAGTAATAGTAGATAGTTCAGTAGCACCTAATGACTCAAACACTAACTTCATTAGGTTCTCTACATCCCCCGCAGTTTCATCCCAAATGATTTGATCTGTGGGGGCTACCTTTACGTTTACATCTGACTCACGCTTTACAAAGTTAGGGTAGTTAGGTGATGGTGGTGGGGCAGGTGGAGGTGGTGTACCACCGCCACTTACTGTGGGTGGAGAATAGTTTGCCCACCAAGCACGAGCCGCTAGAGCGTGGTTTCTTACTGCTTCATTTTGATGCCCCTGCGTGTTATTCCAATTTGCTGATTCTGCATCTAGTGCTGCCTGAACGTCTGCGTAATTACTAAACTGAGCCATATTACACCTCCGCTACGTTGATTACGGTAGCGATCTCTCCATCAGATAACTTATGTTCTATATTATACACCACGTATTTCTTATTAGCATCAGAGATAACATCTACGCCATCTGGTGTTTTGTAATCTAAGTTTACAATATCGCCTAACTGTAAGTGTGGCACACCAAACACTTGGAGACCCACAGTTTTCTTGGGGGTCATTGTCTTCTTGATGATCCAATCCATTGCTTCTTCTGCGGCATCTTCTGTTTGGATATATGGTGTATCCAAAGTAAACTCTTGTACCCCATAGCGACTACGGCTATTCTGAATGTCTTGGTATATCTCTTTGTATTCTGAACTACGGCCTTGTCCTGAATAGTTGAAGTTGCTGTTCTTACGGAAGAAATCATCAACAGTCATGGAGTAGGATGTGTTCTGTGTAAATGAAATACCCAACATTTTTAGATAGTTACCGCTATCTCCACCAAGCATTAGGTTTTTATCTATGTTATTGAATACTAAGAACTCTGCTCCGTAACTACCCGCATACAAACCGCTGACTGTATATCCCTTGGCTCTGTTTACTGTGGGTGCTACGATGGCACGCAAAGCGGGGAATGCTTGGTCGTACCTAATGTTGAAGTACTTTGCTCCTCGCATAATCGTTCCAAACTCTTCATAATACAACTCGTACATAGATGGATTAGAAGAACTAATGCCCGATAGATATGTGCTTTGTACGATACCGCTGATTCCATACCTACGGATAGCATCTGCTTGTGTAATATCTTCTCCGTCTGTAAAGGCTTGCGATACAGGCATGGATATTTTCTTTGCCTGATTGTAAGCAAGGTTATCGGTGAGAGCATAAACATTCTCAAACATAATGCGAGAGGTGCCACGAGTGAATAAAGCCATATTTTGGTACTTGGGTAGTGGCTCCTCATCCAAAACTGTGGCAACCTGCTTGTCATTTATGTATAAATAAAACTCACGGCTACTTCCCTTATCAACATATTCAGCAGCCAAATCATAAACGGTGGTCTTTTCGTTAGTAACAAGCCTACTTTGTGATGTGAACTTACCGTCATCAACTAAGATCTCTGCTTGACCACGGTAAAGTACCTTAGGCAATGCCTTGGAAGTCACGGATGTGATGCTACCGTCGGATGAAGTTTCACCAATATTACCATTTGTTCTCTCGTATGAAATAGTATTGGGTGTTACTGATGAAATAATGTATTGTCCTTCGAATGGAGATCCAACACCATTTACCGATACCTGTTCACCCGCAACAAAACTATGATTACGAATGGTGGTTAGCGTTGCCACATTTGTCGTTAGTGACTTTTTGATAACCTCAATAGTGTTTGCGGCATTTAGTGTTTTGTAAAATAGAACGTTAGCGATTACTACTTCGCTGTCATCAGACACAGATAGTTTACCACCGCTTTCTGAGTAGGTTGTGAGTGGCACATAATCTGCTTGTGCTACTGTTGAGTCTGTGCCGCTGACTGCTTTATTGATAACAAATGTTTTATTTCCATTTTCATCACGACTTACGGACTGAACTACAAAAGTACCGTTGTAGTTACCATTTGAATAGCCGCTAACAGTCACCTTGTGCCCCGCAACAAAGTCGTGGTTGGATGTGTAGGCGATGGTCGTTCCATTTGCCACGGCATTTGTAATAGGGGCGTTGAGTATTTTTGGCTTGATGCTGTACTGTAACTGCTTGCGATCCTGAGAAATAGCGGTGACAACCCAAGAACCATTTATTGCTGTGGGATTACCCTTATCATTTATATCAGATACACCTGTTACTGTGACTTTATCTCCAACTTGTATTGTATGTGTCTTATCAAGAGTGATGGTAACCAAATCATTTACAACCTGAACGACAGGACTTTTGACAATATTGTAAGTTTCTTTGTTTGCTGTGCTAAATGATGAAGTAGATGCTTGGGTTAGTGCGTCGATCTCAAACCAATATCCAATATTCCTATCAGGATTGACACCAAACCCTAAACCCCCGCCTCCACCACGGATGGCAACAGCCTTAGATGGGTCTGTTGATGTGAGATCTGTGGGGTAAAGATCAAATAATCCTAATGGTTCTTGATCAGCATTTGAGTTTGATAGGATTTTACCAATAATCCTCATTCGTGTTCCGTAGTGTGAGTACTGTTTATCCAAGTTTTTATATACATATGACGTAAAATCAGATGGTTCTATGGCTGTGGGTAATGTTGGTCCACCAAATACCAAGGCAGATGACTGAACTGTACCTGTTTCTGTGTTTTTTAGGTACGTTGTTTCTGATTCTGTTGGGTATACCCCCGCCATAAAGTTACGAATAATACCATTACGTGTTGATCTGACAGCATAAGAATCAGCATTGTATGTCTCACCATTGATAACAATGTCTTTGCCTGTTTCATTTAGGAAGTCAACAACTTCGGGGTAGTACAAGTTAGTGTCGGTGTTGAATAAATATTGCCTTGCTGACTGATGCATCCCACGGACGTTAGAGTTATTTACCCAAGTTGATGACTCATTGATACCTGCTTGATGTGTGACGACAGGTGTGCCAAACTGACCTCGCCCGTGTTCTGTCAACTCTCCGTTTTCTACAAGGGCATAAATACGAACAAGACCTGTGGTGTATATTTTCCCATTGAATGTTAGGTTAGCAAGATACTTTTGGTACTCTTGATTGTTAGTTATCCATACGTTTCCTACATTTTGTACTGAATATTGTACGGCATCATACCTAATAATCTCACTATTAGCATAGAAATACCCTTCGTAATCGGTAATCCAAAATGATGACTCACCGAAATCCATAACGTTGTTTACTAACTTACCATCTACCAACTCAGGCAAGTCATCAGTTAGTGTAGCACGCAAGGGAATGGATGATAATGAGAAGCCACTTTGCTGCCCTGCCGTTTCATTCTTGGTTCTCAACTGCTCTTGTCCTGCTACCTCCCATAGTTGTACGGGCTTATATACATAATCCTTGTATTTTTCTGAATATGGTGCTTGCCTAATGGAAGCAACGCCACGCTGAATGTATCGTGTGGTGTAGTTTATTTGACCATCGTTGTAAACGTTCTTCTTATTAGCAGACAATGACTCAATATTTGGCAATACTGTTTTGTTATTCACAAACTCTTCTTGTCCATAAAGCGTCATATCTGTATCTCTGTTATCAGGAATGATGTATCCTTTGGTTGCCGTGACAAAATTATTGTATTCGTCAAACCACATGGCACATTGTGATGACCTTGCGAGATCTTGTAGAGTCTGTGCTACGTTTTGTTCTGATGAGCAAAAGAAATATGGGATCATTAGTTCTGTTTCCCCCTTATCACGGAGGAATAAATAGTTGCTAAAACCAATATTATCTAATAATGTTGATACAGCATAAGATAGTGAAACATTTGTCATCAATAAATCAGGAGATTTGACGGACTCAAAGTGCTTATATCCATCACGCAACGTAATACCTTTGCTCTCATATGAGTTTGATGTTTCAGGGAATGCGTCAGAGTACATAGTTTTGAGAGGAATATAAAAATCCCAAGGTAGGCTGCTGTCTCCAATAGGAACATCTACGTTTCCAACAATCTGATATGTGGTGAATGCGAACTCCATGTCGCAGAAACCTGCCAAGACGCTACCGCCGTTTGTAAGGGGATCAAAAATATTGGCATCCGTGAATGCTAGTTCATCGTCAAATAGCGTTAGAGACCCCGTAGAGGCCAGCAATTGACCTGTTGGTAATGAGGTATCCCCAAGATTTGCCATGGGCTTGTTGACTGTGAAGTTTTCTACCTTTTCTGTAATGTCTATAAGCAAGCGTGGGGACAACTCAATAAAGTCAAATGGCACGTTCTCTTTATTCATCGTGGTCACAACAACACGCAAACCCTTGACAAATTCGAACTCACGATATTGCTTTTTATTGTTTTTCACAAAATGCTGTGGGTCAGTCAACTGCTTTATTGTTTTTGTTTGACGAGTCGCTTGACTATCTCCAATAGTCCAACCATAATTAGCAGCGTAGGTAATCCAATTTCCTCCGTCGCTGACATAAAGTGTGCCTACATCGTTTTTGTCTACTGATAAAATGTATGCGTGACCTAAGGGTGCGTACTCAGGAATCTGATAACTGCTGCTAACAATATCAATCAACCTAAAACTCTGCTTATATTCCTCAGGAACAAGTAATCCATACCCTATTTCTAAATAACCATCGTGACTAAATATAGGTGATCCATCGTCACGTACATCATATTCGTTGAATACCTTGGCGTTGATCCATTTATTATCTTCATCAAGGTACTGAATAGTGAACTGCTTTGGTACCGTGGCATTTTCTTCACCATAAAATGGATCGCTAACAGTTACTTCTGTTGGTGTGCGGAAGTCAGGCTTCTGTACGCTACCAATATTTGTCTGTACTTTTAGAACAATCTTATTTGTTGGTACCTGATTTTTGTAAACAACGAACGGTGCAGCGTCATCAATAATGGATGTGCCTGTTGCTGCATTTTTATTTTGAGAAATACCATATTCTTTTACTTGCTCTACGCTATTCTCAATAATCTTTTCTGTACGATAGGAAGTCCAATATTTGAATATGTCATTACGATCACCCATGTAGTATCGTGGACGTTGAGCAATCGTACTTCCGCTTCCTTCTGATAAATATTGTCCCCTACCAAAGTACATCAACTTATTGATACCGCTACGAGGTCGATGTGGGGTAAAGCAATCATCAAGGGAATAAATAAACTTTATCTTGTCTTGCTGTGTTGTGAGGTATAGTGGGGTATTTGTATTATCAAGACCTTGGAACACTACGGTATCTGCGTCTGTTGCTCCTGTATAAGCATTATCAAGATCAGCAGAGTCAAACTCACGAGCAGGTGTAGCATAAATACCCCCGCTACCAGGGCGGTATCGGTAGTTTCCTACAACGTCAATATTGTATGACGCATTCATATTTATTTCAGCCCAAGATGCTTGGCCTGATTCTATCGTATGTGAATGCTTCAACTCATTTTCTAAGTATTCGTCCCGAAACATTATGCCTCTTCCAAACTTAGATTGATGGTCCAAAAATCATACGTCTGTTGTCCTCGCTTTTCTACTGTGTAACTATAGGTGGTAAAGTACATAAGTTTGATATCGTTATACACGGGTAGGAAGTTATATGAATCATCGGTAATCTCCCCACCAAAAGTAAAGTGATCGAACTTATCATATCCCATATACACATAGAAGGGACCATTATTCTTCTCGTACCAATCTGTTAGTTCTACCCCGCCTGCTCCTGCATCGGTGGTAAATGGTTCGCAACCATCTTTATTTGTTGGCTTGCCGTTGAGATCCCACAAAACCTTACGAGCAAATGATCGGCTTGGTAGCATAGTCCAACCACACCCAACAGACCACTTATCTGCGATGTGATATGAACGCATAGTTCCATTCACCATACGCCTACGTGACTCAATCCTCTGTGAGGTTATTACGATAGGTGACCTATTATCGTCGCTCAATACAATAAAATCTTCGCCTTCTTCGCCAAAAGGAACATAGCGACCATCTAACATACGACCTGGGTTATTGGCAAACAATAGTGCCTGTGGTCGTCCCCACTTCTTTCTACCCGCCATGTAAGCGGAGGTTGCTTCTGTCATTTCTAACTCCTAATTCCTCTTGATTCTATTTGGCGAATCTTGCCAACTACCACGGAGGCAATGTCATCAGGTGACGCATTCGTAGTGGCGTTGACTGCTACGCTATAACTATTATACACCCCGCCTGACATTTGTGTCATGGGCTTGATCTTTTGACCGCTTGATGGCATAGTAAACTTACGAGCATTCATCGCATTCATTACACCTACGCCATATTTATCTACCGTTGCCTTGCTCATAATAAACTCACCAGGCGTAAGCATAGCAGGTACAACATCGGTTCCCTTTGCTATACCGCCACGGTTCATGAAAACATAGTCGGGCCAATTGATGATTCCCATTGTACCCGAGGCATCTGCTCTTGAATATTTTGTATCGGGAGTCAATGTTGGGGGTTCTCCGTTTGAATCCTTCAATCCGTTGGCAAGGTTATTTATGTTATCTACTTGGGAACCAAAGTTTGGATCATACTTGAAGCCATTTTTGAGACTTTCTGCTGCTGCTACCTGACGTTCTAATGCGTCTGCTTGTGCTTCGAACTCTCTACGAGTCTGCCCCGCAACCTCTACCCTTTGTGTTTCCCAATCAACAAGATCGTTGGAATCTTCTACCATAGACTCATAAGATTCTTTCTGAGTAGTGAGTGGCTCAATAAGGTCTTCGTTGATATTGTAAATCTCGTTGTTTAGATCTCTAATCAATAGGTTGCGGTTATAGTTCTCATCTTCAAGATCACGAATCTCTAATCCTGTTTGGTAGTTTATCTCTTGTAGGTTGTTGATTTGCTCTTCAAGTTGTATTCTATCCAAACCATTTTCAGATGTAATGCTGTTGATGGCATTTTCTCTACCCTCCTGCATCGCCTCTTCTTGTAGTCGCTGTGCTTCCTCTACCTGTGATTGTCGCATTTCTTCTGCTGCTTGTGCCGCCGCATAAATATCACCGCTTGAAATGGCTTCACCCATAGAGATTTGCTGCTCTTGCTGAGACATTAGATAGTCATTGATTGCTGCTACCTGATTTAGTGCGTCAACTCTCTTGTCGTATGTATCGTTGATACTTTCTTCTTGATCGCTAATATTTTCAAGTTGCCTATTGAGAACCTCAACCTGCCTATTTACCATCTCTTGTTCTCTTCGCAAGTCAGAGATACGTTGATTGTTTAGTTCATTCAACCTATTGAGATCGTCAATCTCTTCTTTCTTTTTATCAATCTTATCTTGTTCTACCTCAATCAACTTCTCTGTTAGATAGATCTGACGCTCCAAAGCCTGTTGTAGGTCATATCCATTCTCAATCTGTATACCCGTTGATTCTTCTAATGAATCAATAAGACCCTCATTTGCCTTTGTTGTATCGTCAAACCACTTCGCCATAGCACCATCTTCTGCTGCTTGTTCAGCGGCATCAAACTGTGAACGCATATAATCAAGGCTATCGTTTAGTTGCTGTACCGCCGCATCAAACTCTTCTGTCTCATCACCCGCATCATCTAAGTTTTCTACAATATTGATAATGATTTTATTGATTTCTGCCCATTGTCCCTTTGCCTTTGGTGGAACATTCATCATAACATCAAGAAGTTCTGAGTTGCCCATTACTGCTTCTACGGCTTCAGCAGAGAAGATACCCAAATCTTTTAGGATTTTCTCTACCTTTGGCCTATAATTTTCTCTCGTTGCGTCTGCCTCAATCTGATTGATTGATTCGTCAATAAAGTTATCGTTGAATAGTTGCTGTGCCAACTTCTGCTTCTTCTTGCCACCCTTACCCTCAAAGGCATCAAGAACTTTCTGTGCTTCTTCGGCACCAAGACCTGCGATATCGGCAATGAGTGATTCGCTCAATCCCATAGCACGCAATTGTTGAGCAATACCCTTGTTTTGAGCAAGACCTTTAAGTAGTGTGTTGAACCAACCCTTCTTTTTCTTGTTCATGTTTTTTAGTACTTTATCAATATCATTGAAGATACGTGATGTGTCGATTAGGTTTTCAAGGTATTTCTCCCAACCATCCACTTCCTCATCGGAGCCTCCACCCTTTTCCTTCTCAGGTTCAGGGGTGGTGCCGCCTCCTGTTTTGGAAGTATTAACAAAATCTTTAAGGAAATTTTGAACTTGCTGTAGTTGAGGCAAAGCAGCCTGTAGGTCCATCCATGCCCCTGTTGATGCACCTGATGAGAAGGACCCAACCCTTTCCGCATCTATTGTGGCGTTAGCCAAGTCAATCTTGCTCTGAACTTCCAACTCAAGGTCAATGGCTGCCATAATAGCAATCTTGGTTACATCGTCTAATTTAGCAAACTCCTTTAGGGAGTAACCCAAACTATCAAGTCTATCTTCTACTGCTTTGGCTTTTTCACCGTCGTAACCAACTACCGTTAGAATTGCTTTTTTCATAGATACTTTATCCATAGCAACTCCTACAGCATCAAGACCCGCTACGTAGTTGTATAGTTTCTGTGGATCACTAAACCCATCAATGCCATTCATCTCATTTATTTCTTGTGGAATCATGCTTAGAGTATTCAAGTCTTTGTTTACGTTTGCCAAAGCACCTGCTGACATTCCTTTATAATCAATGTCAATGTCTAGTTCATCACCATCAAGTTCGTCCTTCAATCCAAGGAACTCAACTCGTGCTTCTCGCAATGCCTGAGGGATTGGGTCTCCTTCTATATTATTTTCTAGGTCTATCCTAATTCCACGCAAAATGTTCGCCATGCCTTGAGCCTTAGGGATTTGTTCTCCCATGGCTTCTAACGCATTGATTATTGGTGTTAGATCCCCCGTCTCCAATGCGTTTTCTAAGTCCTGCACCAAGTATGGAGCCATTTTCATGTCTTCTGCTGTATCCTTGTACCATTCAAATTGATCCAACAAATTATTCAACTGCTTATCACGTTGCTTTTCAAGTTTGTTGTAGGTGGTCATATCGTTTTCTAGGATTGTGTCTTGTGCTTCTTTTTGTAGTTCAGGATCGTTAATGCCTGATGCCATAAGTGCTAGTTTGTTTAGTTCGCTTGCTCCAATGGTATTGATAGTAACGTCAACCTTTGCTTGGTTTTCTCCTTCACTACCAAGCAACCAATTGAGTGCGTTGGGATTTATCAAGTCCCCCGCAAGTGCGGTGTTTAGCACTACCTCTAGTTCTTGGTTTTCAATCTTACCCTGAATAGTGCTTACAACCTCTTGCGTTAGTGGGTCATCCTCAAACTTGAGTTGTAGTGATGCTCGTTGACCATCCATGAATGTTGTTCTTGTGTTTTCATCTAACCCAACAAACATTGATTCTATTTGTTTTTGATTTTCTACTTGCTGAGCATTGAGTTCTTTTAGTGCTGCTTCGCCCTTCTCAATAAGTTTTGGTAGTTGCTTGAACCTCAACTCCTCATTAGCATCCCTCTTTTTCTTCTTATCCAACTTATCGTATTCTTTGTTGAATCCTTCAAGTTGAGAAGTAGCAGCAGAAATGTTTTCTTGTTGTGACGCTGCGATGTTTCCTGCTACGGACCCTAAATTCTTGACCCTTGTTTCAAATCCTTCAAAGTCATCTTCGTTGAGGAGCCCTCGTGATGAACGAGCGACACCACCGATCCAATTGTCCCACCCTAATGTCAGTTTGTTGATTGCGTTGATAGCACCATAGATGGGGTTGACGAAAGCAGCCGCATCACCCATTTTCCAATCAAAGAACTCTGAGTATTGCTTATCAAGATCTTGGATAGCATCGTTGAAGGTACCAAGTACTTTTTGGTTTTCTTCCCCTACCTTGACATAAATGGATAGTGGGTCTGTAAGAAGGTTCTTTCCGTTAGGACCAATCAATTCTGTCAATTTACCATTTACCTTGGGAAAGAATGTTTCATCCCCAATTGCCTCGCCCATACGCCTTGCTACTGCTTTTGCCTCAGATGGTGTGAGTACACCTTGTGCTACTGCTTGAGCAAGGCTATTGGCAAAGGACTGAATAGCAGGCCCCTTGCCTACACTCATAATATTACTTTGGATACTATCTTTGAGATTCTTGCCAAATTCTGACTCAATAACCTCTTGTGCTTTTGTTAGATCCTTCTTGTTGATACCAAACTTTACTGAATCTTGATCTCTTGCTTTGGATACCGCAGATTGGGTGCCGTATGCCTCAGCAAACCCATCCATTGTTTTGCTTGTGGCAACCATTGATTCAGCCAACATTGCTGATGCTTTGTTTGCGTCATCAGCCCTCTTCTTGAATAATAAAACTGTTGCTACGGAGGCAGCAGCAGCAATACCCAATGCTCCAATAGGAGATTTGAGAAGTGGCAGAATCATTGTTAGACCAAACAGAGCCATTGTCGCAGGCATAATAGCATTTGCCATTTCTCCAACCTCTCCACCTGCGAAACTTGCCGCCATGGTCAATCCCATGAGTCCTGAAGTCAGACCCCCTGCTGCCCTTCCAAGTTTGCGTCCACCATCACCTTGTAGGTATGCTTGGGCTTTGCTCATAGCGGCTCCAACCTTTGCGGCCCCATTCATGATTGCCCTGTTAAATCCATTCATGCTTTGCTGTATAGGCCCTGTGCTACGAGCAATAGTTTGTGCCATTACCTTGGCGTTAGTCTCAATAGCCTTTGATACAGCAGGTGATGGACCTGCGGTGGAGGTGCCTGCTCCCCTTGCTCCTCGTGCCCTTGATTCTTCAAGGCGACGTAATGTGCGGGTTTGTTGTGTTTGGGTCATACCCGCTTTGTCCATTTGTCGTACTAAACCTTTTGCTTTCTTGTATGCTACCTTTGGATCAAGACCTCGTGCTACTCCTTGGGTGTAAGCCATACCCATCGCTTTGCCCTCTGTACGAGCAATCTTTATAGCAGTCTTATTACCCTTTGCCATTCCTGCGGCATAGTCGTTGACTTGCTTTTCAGCAATAACAGATGGTGACCTAACACCCATTCCCTTGGCTGCCCCATCGGTATAGGACCTACCTGCTAATGTTCCATAGTAGTCTCCTTGCTCTCTTGCTGCTATGGCAGCAGCAGCGGGGGCTGCTTGATAGCCACCTTTTGCTGTTAGACCAAGACTTGTTCTTGTTTGCTTTGCTGTTACCGCTGCCTTGGCAGTTTCGTCATCAATAATAGCAAGGTTCTTTGCTACGCTTGCTGCTTCTGCTGTGGCAGGGTGCATCCCCTTTTGTAGAGCAATAATCTCTTTTTCTACAACCTCCATGCTCAAACCTGTTCTCTTGGAGATTGTAGCGATGTGACCATGAGCACGCAAGATCTCCAAATCCATTCCAGCAATACGGTTCAGGTAGTTGTTGATAGCACCTAAGTCACTTTGTAGGTTATCTGCTTGCCAAACCTTTACACCATCTACATAAGCCCTTGTGCTATCAACGTGTGATGCTTGGGTACGAGTAAGGTTTTTGAGTTGCTCTTCATTTACCTCCCAATACTCTGCTGATGCTTGTACGGAATCCCTGATTGCCTTTTGCTCTGCTTCTAATGTATCCCAACTCATCCCACGAGTTTGTGCTTGGATATTAGATGGTGCTGAATATTTCTTTTCTACACCTTGGAGAGCCACTCCTCTATCTGCCGCCTGCCTTTGTATTTCCTTAGCAGTAATCTGTGTGTTGCTATCAATCTCATTTAGTACTTTTAGCAATGCTTGTTGTGTTGAGGGGTCTTGTTCAAGAATGACTCTTTGTACTGCTCCTCTACTTCTTTCAGTAAGGAAGTTACCAGTGAACTGTGTACCACCAACATCAATAACACCCTTGGCAAACCTACCAATCTTTCCTGTGTTCATTGCGTTGATAACAGGACCGAAACGTTTGGTAGCAGACTTTGTTACTACTGATTCGCCTGGTGTTAGTAGGGCAGGTACCTTATCTGTATTCCCTCGCCCTGGAACCTTACCACCGTGTGCCCTGCGTAGTGGAGCACGAGGGCCAACCATTCCTGCTCCTCCTGCACCAATGGGGTTCACAGGTATGGTCTTTACCATAGAAATATACTTGGCTAGTTCTGCGTTTAGTGCTTGTAGTGCTGCCTTCTCAATGCTCATCTGTTCTGCCACAGCAGCAGTAGAGGCAGCCAAGGAGTTCTGCATTGATATAGCATCACGTTCAGCAGAAGTCATATACTTTGCTGCGTCACCTGCACCCATCAACCTCAATCTGAAGTCAAGCAAGGTCTTGATGCCCTTGACGACGTTACCTGCCAAGTTACCAAACAAACCAACAGCCATAATCAAGATTGGAACAACCGCACCTAGTCCCCCAACAATGTATGTGATTGCTTGCTTGGCCCCAGGCCCCAACTCATTGAACTTATCCAAGATACTTGTAATACCATTAACAACAGGCAACAAAACCTTCATGAACAACTCGCCAATAGGAGCAATGGCGTATTGTAGTTCTTCAATAGATTTTTGGAACTTTGTACTTGTAGCCTCTTCGATTTTACCAATCTCTTTTTCTGAGATCTCAGCAAGATCCTCTACGCTCATAGCAGTCAAGTCCATTGACTTTTGAGCCTGTGATCCTTCCTTAGCA
>ERZ891134.1139-NODE-1139-length-19394-cov-8.092662_pt1 | contig 19394 bp, 16 predicted proteins | sample MGYA00520888_ERZ891134 | MGnify/ENA primary metagenome ERZ891134 (study PRJEB32303, sample SAMEA104408692) | aquatic metagenome | biome: Brackish water; feature: Coastal; material: water | place: Baltic Sea | collected 2014-10-23 | depth 10 m ... | reverse complement strand
GCCGACAAGGCCGTCACCCAATAACCAGAGCAGTCATCAAACCCGGGGCGCTTCACCCTTAGCAAACGGTAGCTGCAGGAAGTTGTGGCGCGGCGCAGAGCGACTTCCACCGGTGCAGTATTCGTATTCGCATTCGCGGGATTGGCTGAGCAGCAGCCTTGCCTTCGGCTCTGCCGGTGATCGGACGTGTTAGCTCACCGCCGGAACCAGAACCCACTGCTCGACTGGTCGTTTACTTGTGTCCAAAATCGTGCCATTCTGATTGCCGACAGCCTTGCTCAGCATCGCTTACCGTACGGTGAAACGCACCAACAGAAACCAGGTGTGCTCCGGCTCGGGCCGAGGCTCCGCTACGTTTATCGAGTCCGACAACACGATCACCATGCAGATGGGATGTGCGCTTCGAACTCACATTCCGCTGCACGCCTTCACTAGGCGCTCTAAACAAAGGAATTCGTCACCGAATCTGCTTGACCTGCAAGTAGACGCTCCAACGCCTCAGCCGGCATCGCCTTATGGAAGTGCCAACCCTGTGCTCGATCGCATCCAAGCGAGCGCAGCATCTCCGCCTGGGCTTCGGTTTCAACGCCCTCCACAACAAGACCGAGATCCAACATATCGGCCAAATTAATTATTGATTGAACAAACTTCACGCTATCTTCATCTGTGGTGAGATCGTTGACGAAAGACTTGTCAATCTTCAGTGTGTCTACTTTGAGGCGTTTGAGGTACGTGAGACCACTGTATCCAGTACCAAAATCGTCCAACGCCAACTGAAGGCCAAGACGACTTAACTCAGCCAAGGTCTGCTCAGCTTTGGAAAGGTCTCCAATTAATGACGACTCAGTGACCTCAAGGCAAAGGCGACCAGCATCAAAACCAGTCTCCATAAGAACATTCGATACATGATCTGTCAGTGCCGGTCCGTTTGCTATCTGCGAAGCAGCGATGTTCACGTTGAGGGTGAACGGTGCGGTCCCGATGGGCCAGGTTCTGGCCTCGGTGCAGGCGATACGGAGTACAATTAACCCGATTTCTGAAGCAAACCCCATCTGTTCTGCGTCTTCGATGAAGCTGCCAGCGACAAGAAGACCCCGTTCAGGGTGCTGCCACCGAACGAGCGCTTCGACTCCGACAATTGTGCTGTTCTCCATCGAAAACACAGGCTGGTAGTGGACGCAAAATTCGTCACGCTCAATTGCCTGTCGTAGGTCAACCTCCAACTGCTGCTTCGAGGCTTCCGCTAACTTCATGCTGTCGTCGTAAAGTACCAAACGGTTTCCGCCATCGCGCTTCGCCGCGTACATCGCAGCATCCGCTTGACGGAAGGCTTCACCGGATTCCCGGAAGCTATTCCAGTATGCAATTCCAACGCTAAGCGAAGGGTAATACCGGTGCGAGTCGATGGCCACGAGGGCACCAGCTTGATCCATGATTTTTTGGACGATTGCCCGAGCAACAACCTCGCTAACCGGGCCGCGCAGAACGACGACAAATTCATCGCCATACAATCTACCGACCGCGTCTCCATCACGAACATTGCGCTGAAGAACCTCAGCGACTCTTTCAAGAATGATGTTCCCAGTTTCGTGCCCCAGCGAGTCATTCACGTTCTTGAATCTGTCGAGGTCAATGATCGCCAAAGCCCCGCCGCCTGACTCTGAATCCATTTCACTTATTGTTTGCAAGATTCCACGACGGTTGAACAGGCCGGTCAGATCGTCATGGGCATTAATGAAAGCGAGGTCGTCTATATTAGATCGTAGCCTGTGCTCCGCTTGGCGCTTTTCGGTAACGTCATCGGCATGAACTAGAAGAAATGGTTTGTCATAAGAGGGCGTGACCTCAACGCATCGAGTTTCAGCGAGAATCGGTCTACCCTGAGGGCCTCGATAGACCAGGTCCGTTGTGCCCCCTGACGTATTAGAAGCACCGGAGAAAGAAGTATGATACCCATCGTTATCAAACATCCATTTCGATGAAACACGATACTTTGGATCGACATCCTCGATGCTCTGGAACAACAACGTTTCGGGCGGCGTCCCAAGCAAACCCTTGGCAGATGTTCGCCCAACCATTTTCAAAAAGGCTTCGTTGCAGTCCAACAACAGTTTCCCGTTCAGGCTCCGAAGTGCAATTGGCATCGGCGAGTTATCGATTGCCGCATTGGCACGGGTGTCGGAACTAAGGCGAGTTTCGACCGCCAACAAGAGAGCGCTTAGACGCTCAAGAATCTCAATCTCTAATTCATTCCAGGGATTCGGGTCTAACTTCGCAGCCATGAGAATTCCGGTCGGCACGCCCGCCCTCGAGCGCACAACTGAGATCCTGTTTGGTTCTGCGAGTGTTGGCGTCTCCGGGTTAATCTGAAGAGTTCCCCCAGCTTCGCGTGTAGCGTCGAGAAACGCCCTGCTTCCGAATGCTGCGCTCTCCACGACGCTACGGTGAGCAACACTGGGATGAAGCCACAACCTGGAGAGCTCGTACCGTTCGGATTCGTAATCAAACTTCCAATCAGTGATACCTAGTGCTCCAACAAGAAACGCCGTCTCTTGCATAATTTCTGTAACTAGTCGGTCAAGATCATGGTCCTCAACCATCATCAACTTGCCGGCAGCCTTCATAAAACTGCTGTGCACTTCCGACTGTTTGCGGTTGAACAACAACAGTTCATTTTGAAGGTCGATGCGGGAGAGAAACTGCCGCAGCAACCCCATCACGCCACGAATCATAGTGCTGACCAACTTATCCCTTTCGCTGGCCCCGACTTCACTTCGGAACGAGGCAGCGATGATGGTGGTCTTGCCCTTCAGATCTCGAACAACGCCGACACCAAGACGAAGGGTGGGTTCACTTATTTCATCAAGTCCAGGGTTCCAAAGGTGCAGTTGCGGCAAAACCTCCTCCACCGCGGAAGGCGTGTACACAAGAAAAGTGCCTTCGTCAGCACCAGACAAGTCTGACATGAAGTTTTGACCGACGATGTCGATTTTTACTCGCTGAAGCGCCTCCGTTGTTGACTCAGGATCAACGAATCGAGCAATATTATTGATCTCGAAAGATTCCTGTTCAATTTCCCAAACACCTGCTGATAATGCTCCTGAGATCTTGACGATACCCTCAAGTGAAGCACGAATCGATCCCACGACATCATCAAATCCCGCAGAGTTGAACCTATCGCCGATCTCCCAGAGCGCACTGTGAGTGGCCCGAACACGTGACTCCTCTATCAGCTTGATGTGATGTCGAAGTTCGCTGGCTTGGAATTCCACCGTCTGAGCCAGAGATTCCCGCTCTAAGTTCAACTCCCTCAGCCCCGCGTCTGCAATCTTCTCAGCTTCAAGGCGTGCCGTCTTCTCCCGGAGAATCCGCTTCTCTAATCGTTCGATAGAACTCATGTCGAATAATGCCGAACCTTCGGAAATGAAACGATGAAGCGACAGTCGTTCGGACTGTCAGGGTCAAGCCTTTCCAGATCGACTACTTCATTGTAGAAATCGCCGCAACCGATTATCAGTCCCTCGGCAAGGGCGGCAAGACCTCGAGCCGAGATATAACGAACGAGAAGTCCGGAATCGGTGTCTTTAAATTCAAAAATTGGTGGAGCAGCGTCCGGGTAGAGCACCTTCACATTGGGATGGATTATACTGTTAACCGCTCTCAAGAGTGACTCAGCTCCATCGAATTCAGCTATCGTCTCCTCAATACGAGACGCAAAAAGGGGGAGCATTTTTCGGCCCAGAATTCGCCACGTTTCGTCGACAGTTTCTTCTAGGAGGGACGCCGCAGCAGTGACAATCGCCAGAATCTCTTCGTCGTCATAGTTCCCAAGTGATGTATAGGCGCCGTCAACGTTGGCGGAATCAAGCAGGGAGTCCCAAACATCTGCGCCGTAGTTGTCGGTTACGACTTCCTCAGCAACATTAAAGACTAAACCCTTCATTCCAACCATCTTTCTGCATTCGGGACACCTTGCATCGCCCCTCTTCGGACCCTCGATGCTCTTCTGCAGTGACGACTCTCATAACCTAACATTATGGATGTCACAGTTCGCCGAGAGTGTGTCATATCAACCGAAGGAGCAAAACGCATCGGAGTTATGGATTTCGGCAGCATATTCATAGCGAGACCGTGGCGCAAGGCCAACTGTGAACGAAGCACCACCCACAGCAGTTCCAGCTCGTCGTTTCTAAGCTCCCGCGACGACTGCCTGACGCCCTCCTTAAGACTGTGCGCTAACACACGTCTGGCAGCCGAGTTCTCCTGAGGATGCGATGGGTCGCGCGTAGTGCGAGTTGCTCCTTTCCACCCGAGCCAACCTCCACGCCACTCGGTCCATCGCGGACGACGGTCAATCCCTAGCCCAAGGCCTTCTTGTCGAGCTACATCAGCGCCCCGACCATCATCCCCGACGCTCGAGGCTGCCGCTAGTGGCTCACCTACGATCCGTGCCACGAAGAAGCAGAAATTGCATAGGTTGGGCTGGTGTTGTCCAAATAGGTGGGGGTCGTCGACCAAAACGAGGGCAAATCGTTTCGTTCGTTTACGGCAGAGAGTAAAAAGTCTCAAGCGTCTCTGTCGAACTCTCACGCTATTCTTCCCCTGTACGTCTCCGATTTCCCGGCCGACCTATGACCTACGATCGGTTCACGATGGCGAAAGCCCAGCGTGGACACGGAATAGCAGCCAAATTCCTGGGTCAAACGTAGGTCAAGAACGGTCGAACCGGCCCTGAAGTCGAGTCGAGGGTGCGTTGGGCCGGAGCGACTGCTGTTGATGACTCTTGGGCCGGCGAGCGGCCATGAAGCAATGCGGCGACCATCGATGTGAACCCTTCGACTTCAACGCGTTCGTCCAAGAAGCCGACCAGTAGTCGCAACACCCAAGGGATGCCCTCAGTCATGGAACGTAATCTCGCCGGGCCTCACCTCGAGGAAACTCATCGCGCGTAACCAGCCGAGGGATCGCTCCCAGTCAACGCTCACGAGCGCCACCACCTCCGAGCGTTGCAGCGAACGTGGTTCGATCCCGGCCAAGCGGTACGCCCCTGAAGGTCGCACCCAAACGGATTGCCCGGCGAAGTGGTCACTTGCCCATCATGAGCGCTCGATACAGCGAGCGCGTGCCCGCCGCATCCCCTCCCCGGCCGCTATCTGTACCAGTCCAAGCCAAGAAGTCACACCGAACAGCCTGACGTCAACGTGGCTACGGTGCTCGCGATGGCTTCGAAGTCGATACCGCGAATGAAAATCGGTGTGCAGCTCCCGGAAGTGGAGTGGGAAGTTCCATTCCCCGAGCTGATCGAGATGGCGCAGGTAGCAGAACGAGTTGGCTTCGATTCCGTGTGGTACGGCGATCACCTCATCTACGACCTCGCAGTGGGGGCGCGCGGGCCGTGGGAAGCCTGGACCAGCCTTGCTGCCATTGCTCAGGCAACGACGACGATCGAACTCGGCCCGCTGGTCGCCTCGACGAGTTTTCACGCACCGGCGATGCTCGCCAAGCAAGCTGCAACGGTTGACGCCATCTCACAGGGGCGTCTCATCGTCGGTCTCGGCGCAGGTTGGAACCAACGCGAGTACGACGCTTTCGGTTTCGCCTACGACAAGCGCGTCAGCCGATTCGAGGAAGCGTTCACGATCATCAGGACATTGCTCACCGACGGCGAGATCGACTATCACGGCAATTTCTACGACGCTGACCAATGTGTGCTGCACCCGAGATCACCTCGGCCCGGTGGACCGCCGCTGATGATCGGATCGATCGGGGATCGAATGCTCGACATCACGCTTCCGTACGTCGATTCCTGGAACATGTGGTGGAGCCAGTACGGCAACACCGCGGCAGGCTTCGCCCGCGAAAAGTCTCGGGTTGATCAGCTGATTCGAGCTGCTGGTCGATCTGCCACCGATGTCGAGGCAACAGCTGCAGTACATGTCCGCCTCGAAGGTGGCACCGGTCGGCTCATGGGTGACTACGTCGGTGACGCCGTCATCGAACCACTCGCCGGATCGCCGGACGAATTGGCCGACCAGCTCCGTGGGTTCGAAGCCGCCGGCGCCGCACACATTCAATTGTGCGTCGATCCGATCACTCGCGATTCGATCGATTGGCTCGGCGGCGTGCTTGCCGCGTTTCATCGGACACGTTGACCGCCGCCGAGTCACGTTGCTGCAATCTGACCGAGCGTCATCTAGGTGCCCATCGAGCTGTGCGGCGACGAGACTCAGCACATCCGATTCGCTCACCGCGACCACAATCACGACCCCGCACATCAGCCGATTTCACGAATTAGCCTGGCGCGATGACTTCCGTGGACCACATTCCCGAGACCGTTGGGGAACTCCGGGCCGGCTTTCGAACGGGCGTGCTTAGCGATGTCGAGTCGCGTCGGACTCATCTCCGTCGCCTGCGTGACTTGTTCGTCGAGCAGGAGGATCGCCTGATCGATGCCTTGGTCGCCGACGTTGGCAAGCCTCGTATCGAGGCGTACACCACCGAGATCGCGTTCACGATCAACGAGATCGACCACACGCTGAAACACCTCAATGCGTGGACCAAGGCCGAGAAGGTGAAAGTCCCGATCACGTTCAAGCCCGGCAAGGCCAGACTGCAACCCGAACCACTTGGAACCGTCTGCATCATCGCTCCATGGAACTATCCGGTTCAGCTGTTGTTCGCTCCGCTCGTCCCAGCGCTGGCGGCCGGCAACACCGCGGTGTTGAAGCCGTCCGAGGTCACCCCATCGGTGGCCGCGCTCGTCGAGGAACTCGTGCCAAGGTACTTCGACAGCTCAACGGTGGCTGTGGTCAACGGCGCAGTGGAGGTGACAACAGCGCTGCTCGAAGAGCGGTTCGATCACATCTTCTACACCGGCAATGGTCAGGTTGGCCGGGTCGTCATGCGTGCAGCGGCAGAACACCTGACCCCAGTCACCCTCGAGTTGGGAGGCAAAAGCCCGGCGATCGTCGCCGCCGATGCCAACATTGACGTTGCGGCCAAGCGGATTGCCTGGGCGAAGTTCCTCAACGCCGGCCAGACCTGTGTGGCGCCTGACTACGTGCTGGTCGAAGAAGCGGCCAAAGACCAACTCCTGGCGGCGCTCGCCGAAGCCGTCACCACTTTCTATGGCGATGATCCTCAACAGTCCGAGGACTACGCCCGCATCGTCAACGAACGACACCACGACCGGTTGATGAAGCTGCTCAGCGACGGAGGGTTCGACGCCACCGTGTTCGGTGGTACCGGCGATCGTGGGAGTCGGTACCTTGCACCGACGGTACTTGCCGGGGTCAAGCCTGATGCAGCCGTCATGGCCGACGAGATCTTCGGACCGATCCTGCCGGTCCTCACCGTCGGCGATGTCGGCGAGGCCATTCGCTTCGTGAACGACCGCGAGAAACCCCTAGCCCTCTACGCCTTCAGCAACGACGACGACACGCTCGAACACGTCGTGGCCAACACCTCGGCTGGCGGCGTCACCCTAAACCATGCGGTGCTCCACCTCGCCGTCCCTGACCTACCGTTCGGCGGTGTTGGCGAGAGCGGCACCGGCTCGTACCACGGCAAGTCCGGATTCGACACCTTCAGCCACTTCAAGGCAGTACTTGGTAAGCCCACTCGGCCTGACCCCGCACTGATGTACCCGCCCTACACCGCCACCAAGCAGAAGATCATCCGCAAGTTCATGTAGACGTTCCGACGGCGTGGGCGCCTGGGCCGCCGCCGACTGGACCAGAGAACAACCAGAGCAGCGCCCCACTCCCCCGTAGATTGCGGTCGGAGCTGTGGCGGCGATCGCTTGAATCACGTAGGTTTCTGAAATGGCCGACGACACATTGGGCGAGGCAGGCGAGGGGCTTGCGGCTCAGTTCGATGCGGCGCCGGCCGATGTAGCCGCCCTCTACGACGACTGGGTCGTCACCCGCTATGACGCCGACCTTGCAGCCTGGGGGTACCGCGCTCCAGCTCGCGCGGCCGAGATGATGTCGAAATTGATCTCAACATCGACCTCTGCTGCCCCCGTGCTCGACGCCGGGTGCGGCTCGGGGCTTGTCGGCGCAGAGCTGCAGCGACGTGGGCTTGTTCCGATCATCGGAGGTGACTTTTCAGCAGCGTCGGTCGAGACGGCACGATCGCAAGGGATCTACAGCGACGTCATCCACCTCGACCTGAACCGTCCACTCCACTTCGCCGACGGCGCGTTTCGTGCCGTCGCGAGCATCGGCGTGTTTTCCTACCTCACCGATTCCGGGGCCACGATCCGAGAACTGCTTCGGATCGTCCAGGTCGGTGGGCCGGTCGTGTTCACGCAGCGCACCGATCTGTGGGACGAGCGACACTTTGCCCAGCTGCTGAGGGACCTGGGCGACGAGGGTGTCTGCGACGTCGCGATCTCGCCTCCGGAGCCCTATCTGCCGCTGCATCCCGAGTTCGGCAGCGCCATCGGAATCCGCTACGTGACGTTGACCCGACACTGAAAGCTGTCACCCGATAGCGGCCCATTCGGCCGCTACAATTGATGTCGAGAGGGGTGCCGCAATCGGCGTCGAAATCATGAGAGGACCAGATGATCGACCTCAAGATTGACGGCCAGGGCTACGAGCTGAACGACGAGCTCAAAGACGAAATTCCTGCGAAGATTGGCGGGCTCGACGAGCACATGGACTCGCTACAGAACGGACATGACACCGTCTCATGGGAGGGCGGACCCGATGAGCAGACCAAGGTCCACGCCCAGGTGTGGGGATCGGGACACCGCTTCGACGCCTCCGATACGGACTAGAGCTCGATGGCCGCTGTCGACAAGGCTGGCCACTCAGATTCGGCGGGAGCATCGCAAGGATGTCACCGAACGTCGCCACGGCTGACACCAACCGGCCCGGTTCGGGCCGGATCAGAGATCTTCGACGATTTGACGGCGCTTGATCTCAAATTCCTCATCAGAGACCAGGCCGCGGCGCTGCAGTTCTTCAAGCTCATCAAGGCGCGACTGAGCTGTTGGGCCCGACGAGCCACTGAGTGGCTGCCCCTGGAGAGCATCGCGGATCGCTGCGGCGTCGCGATGCGAGTCGGCCTGCTCGTCGGCCTGCATCTGGCCGAAGATGACCGTGCGAACCTTCTCTGGACCAGGGATGTTTTCGAACACCGAGTCGCCCGTTTCGCCGGCGGACTCAATGGTCACGACGCCGTTGTTGAGCATGCGGGCGATCAGTGACTGTTCGAAGTTGACGTTGTTGATCCGGTTGAGTGGAATCGAGACACCTGAACGGCGAACGATCCCGCTTTGGTAGGCGACACGCTGGTCTGTCACTGCGAAACGTGTCGTACGCCATTGCACAAGCGCATAGATCGTGTTCGCCAGCCACACAACAAACGCCAGCGCCGCGACCCATTTGATCCCCGTCGACACCCAGTCCTTATCGACGCTGAGCAGCAGAAACAGCAATGCGAGCACACCGACAGCGGCTGCTACTTGCTTCCAAAAATACCACCAGTGTGGGTTTCCTGAGAGCACCATGTGCTCGCCCGGCATCAAATCGAGTTGCGCAGCAGCCATGCCCGAACCGTAGTCCACGACCCTGCCGCATCGCGCTCTCACTGACTATCTGGCCTGTCCTAGGCGGTCAGCCCAAGCTGGTGCCGGCCACCAAGTAACGATGGCGCAGATCGGGGCCAAAATTCATTGGCCAGTGGATCCGCCCGCTTTGGCAAATCACGTCAAATCGATCCGTGCCCGAATTCCTGAGCACCGCCAACGGATGCTCCGAGCGCTACTCACAGACAGTCGAATCGGCACGCCAATTCAATCCCGTTAGCCACAGTCCAGCCATGCGTCGAAATATCACCACCAGAACCAAGATGGCCAGAACCAATCGACTCAGTGTCTGACTCTCAGGCTTGCCGGGAATTGCGGGTAACGTCAAGAACGTGGAGACACCTGTCGAGCCGGCGTTTCAATACGACGCCAATATCGATGACCTCGACCCCAGAGTGTGGCCTCACGTCATCCACAAACTGCTCGCAGCCGGCGCCCACGACGCATGGGTCACTCCCATCGTCATGAAAAAGGGTCGGCCTGCTTTCACGCTGAGCGCCATGTGCTCCACCGCTGACGCCGAAGCGGTGCGACGGGTGATCTTCCTAGAGACCTCAACCATCGGTCTCCGTGAGACGGCACTACAGAAATTTGTTCTGCAGCGCACCAGCAGCCACGTCGCCGTTGATAGCGCAACCGTCGGAGTCAAGACGGCGTTCCTCGACGGCCAGCCGGTGAACCGAAGCGTCGAGTGGGACGATGTTGTTGCCGCAGCCGATGCATTGGGCCTCTCGGCCAAGGAAGTGCTCGCTGCAGCCACGGCTGCCGCTACCGGTCAGACCTGAGCTTCCTACGCCGCCTACGAAGGCACGCGGACGGCTGCTTCGGCCACGACGGCGATGACATCTGCGACATGACCCGACAGATATCTCAACGGTTCAAGCGTGATCTCTAGAGCCGACCGCTGACGGTTCGTTGCGCAACCACGAGCGCCACCCGACCGACTTACGTCGACAAACTTCCAATCGTCGTCTGGCTGCTACCACCGCCCGAGGTGCAAGCATTCAGCGCGCGATCACTAGCGTCGCAGCAACCGCAACGGTCACACTGAACAACCCCACACCGATACATCACACGAACGGAAACTATTATGAGCGAAAACGCCCAAGCTGCCTACGACGCCATCCACCAATTGATTGGGAACGATCCAGTCGCCGGCGACTGGTTCCAGGTCGACCAGGACCGCATTCAAGCCTTTGCCGACGCAACGCTTGACCACCAATTCATCCACCTCGACCCGGAACGAGCCGCAGAGACACCGTTCGGCGGCACGATCGCGCACGGCTTCCTCACGCTTAGTCTGCTGGTTCACCTGTCGACCAGCATTCCAAGCGACCTTCTCCCCTTCAACGGAGTACTGATGGGTGTCAACTACGGGATGAACAAGGTTCGTTTCGTCAACCCTGTGCCATCGGGCTCGCGGGTACGCGCCACCGCAGCAACTGTTGACGTGCAGCTAAAAGGAAACGCCGTCGACCAGACCCGGGCAATGACCGTTCAAATTGAGGACGTTGAGAAACCAGCGCTCGTCGCGGAATGGATTGGGCGAACCGTTTTTGCATAAAGCAGTTACACCGCAAACAGCAGCGAAGAATGATGCAGCAACCGGGACTTTCGGCCGTGCTCGCGCCTTGGCTGCCACTGTTGCATTACAAGCAATGACTTACTGCATGGTCACCAGATCACTGAACTCGACGGACGTTCGGCACCGGCGAGCGAGTCAGCGAGCATCGATTTTTTTTGGCTCTGTTCCCGCAACCGGCACAACGCAACCGCTCGGCAGGACGACTTGAAGCACAGCGAGATCATGACTGCGGTGGTCCCACGACCAATGAGACCCCGGCGGCATTGCGACGGCGTCTCGGGGACCGATCTGCTCCATTCGCTGATCGCCGTCATGATTGATTGTCAGCCTTGCTGACCCCGTCAAAACAACATACATAGCGAACTCACCAAGGTGGACCATTTCAGAAAGCTCTTCAACTGGACGTTGTGTTCGAGTGAGCACTTGAACATCGGCAAGGCCATCTGTTGCTTCAGCAATCCCCGTGTCGCGACTCAAGAAACCAGAGGTCGCGGATGGCGTCAGTAATGAGACAGCTGCGACGTGACGCACGAAACGCTGCCCCCCAAACACTCGCTCGGCGTCGGTCGTCGCAGTCGGCAACGTGATCTCGTGTTCGACGAGAGTGTCGTGCTCGGCCGGGCAGCCGACCTCAATGACCTCAAGTCCCGGCGAGCTTCGCAACACACGGTGTCGAATCTCAGGTGGCTGAAGCACACAGTCACCCGCCACCATCCTGAAGGGCTCACCCTGGTCCTCGTAGACAACCTCAACCCACCCAGTCACAACGAAAATCATCTGGAATCGGATGCGGTGAAAGTGGACGTAGTCCTTAACGCTCCCGCCATCGGCAATTACAATGTGCGACACAATGAAACGACCTCCCCAGCGGTCGGGGAGCAAATCGCGATAGCTCATCCCAGCGCGCCCTTCACCGAAAGCGTCGCCATCGGCCACACGCACCACTGACAAAGACGGTCGGTTCGTCGGCACCTCCGTGTCGCGTCGGGCCGCTACAACCTCGACGACCGTCCCATTCGGTGCAGTCACCAGCGCCTGTACGCCACCAGATGAACTCGCCACTGATTGTGTTAACCGGAGTCGCCCTGGCACATCGCGACTTGAGCGGACCAGACGAATGCGTACTGCACCGAACGAAACGACATACTCATGCGGATCGTCAGCCGGCGTAACCAATTCAAGTCGACAGCCGAGTTCAGCGGTGAAGAACTCGACCATTGCAGTAACGTCAGTGCACTCAAGCACGGTCTCCAAACTGCCATCCACCACGCCTAACGTACTGCTCCGGCTACTGGTGAGCTTGGCTTAAGGCGGCGGCGGCGCAACTGCAGCGGTCACTAGCAAAAGTGGCGTTCGTCGCTTTTCATGGTCTTCCGGGTTGTCGCCCTTCTCGCAACAACGCTTGGGGTCGACGGTGATGCAGCATTCGAAGATGATGCCGCTCCGACAGCGACGCTTTAAGTGAACAAATAGTGGTGTCCAGCCCCACGCCTGGGTGTCATACCGGACGGGGTCGCCCCTCCGCTCGACCGCTTGAGCTGCCTGAAGCTGCTCAACAGAGGTTGCGCTGCCACCGCTGCAACTAGTCAGCCAAGTTTTTCTTGGCAGCCGCATCGGTGATTGCGTGGTCTCAACGTTTCCAAGCGATCTCGGCGATAGCCAAAGTCAATACCGCCGAATGCTGCGACCACTGCGTTCAATCAGGCCAGTTGCCACCTTTCGCGAGCAGCCATAATCGTCGGCACACCGACCTCACCGCTCGACGCAGCTTCCGGGCGATACGACTCGCCGATGAGCGCCGACAACGTCGCACCCGTCGACAAGGTCAATGCTTCCAGGTCGTACCCGCCCTCGAGCGCGACCAGGGTGCGGCCGGGCCCCACGAGCTGCTGCAGTCGGATGGCAAAGTCGGCGTAGTCCGCCGAGGTGAGTTCGAGGCCTGCGAGCGGGTCCTGGCGGTGTCCGTCGAATCCCGCCGAAATGATCAGCCAATCCGGCGCAAACCGCTCCACGACCGGTGCCACCACCTCGTCGAGTGCACGGCGGAAGACGTCGCCCCGCGTGCCGGCGGGGAAGGGAAGGTTCAGGTTCGACATGGGCGCGTTTGGACCGCCGGTCTCGTCGGCTCGGCCGGTGCCCGGGTACAGGGGGGCTTCGTGAGTTGATACGTAGAGCACCCTCGGATCGTCGTAGAAGATGTCTTGGGTGCCATTGCCGTGGTGCACGTCCCAGTCGACGATCGCAACACGCTCTCCGCGTTCGGCCAACGCCGCCGCAGCTACCGCCACGTTATTGAACAGGCAAAAGCCCATCGCAGCGTCGGACACCGCATGGTGCCCCGGAGGCCGACTCGCAGCGAATGCCACATCGCACTCGCCCGCCCGGAGCGCATCGACAGCATCGAGAACCGCCCCGACCGCTCGGGTCGCGGTCGTCCACGAGCCGGTCGACACGAAGGTGTCACCGTCGATTTCTCCGCCTCCCTGTTCGCTCAGCGACCGCATTCTGTCGATGTGGCGAGTCGTGTGCGCGAGGTTGATTTCCGTCGCCGTCGCCAGTCGCGGCACACGAAACGACACCGCATCCAACAAACCCGCCTCGCTGATTCCTGCCAGCGACGCGTCGAGCCTGCCCGGATGTTCCGGATGTCCAAATGGCGTGAGGTGTTGGTCCAGTTCCGCCGAGGTGAAGACAACAATCGGTACGCCCACGCTCCCACCTTACGGACTTCGCCCCCTCACAACGGCCCAGCAGACGAGGTGCATATCGGTCACCCCGACCGGGCCAGCAATCCACTGGCGAGAGTGCCATGCTGGTGACGTGATCGAGTCCGTCCACCAGCCCGCGACCGGCGCTCCAATAACAGCATCCGCTTCGCGTTGGGAAAGCAACGTGGTCCTGGGCAGTGGCGACACCGCGTACATCCGTCCACTCACTCCAGCCGACAGCGCGAACCTGCTCGCATTCCACGAACGCCAGTCAGAACAAAGCGTCTATCGCCGCTACTTCTCTCCCAAGCCGAGCCTGTCTGCGAGCGAGTTGGCTCACTTCACCACCGTTGACATGGTCGATCGAGCAGCGCTTGCCGTTGAGTCCCAAGACGAATTCGCGGCATGGGCAAGTTACGAACGGTGGCCGGGGCGGAACGAGGCCGAGGCCGCGTTCATGGTCGACGACGAATACCACGGCCGCGGGATTGCCACGCTGCTGCTCGAGCACCTGGCTGCCATCGCTCGAACAAATGGGATCGAGCGGTTCACCGCAGAGGTTCTCGGCGACAACCGAGGCATGCTGGCCGTATTCTCCAAGGCCGGCTGGCCACTCAAACGAGGCTTCGACTCCGGCGTCGTCGACCTCGACTGGGACCTCGACTGGGACCTCGCCGCCACCGACGAATTTCTCGACAGCGTCGAGCGGCGCGAGCAACGCGCTGATTCGCGCGCGGTCGCCCGCCTGCTGATTCCCAAGGCGGTTGTCGTCGTCGGGGCATCTGATCGTCAGCATTCGGTTGGGGCTGCACTGTGGCGACACGTCACCAGGAATTCCTCCGTGCCGGCATATGCCGTCAATCCGAACCACGATCAAGTCGGAGGTGAACGAAGCTATGCCTCGGTCTCCGATGTCCCTGACGACGTGTCCCTCGCCATCGTGGCAGTGCCACCGGCTGCGCTTGACGCCACCATCGACGAGTGCATCGCCAAACGAATGCGCGGCGCCATCATTGTCACCGACGTCGACCCCACCTCGCCTGGAGACTCCACAGTCGACGTCGCTGCCCTTGTCGCCCGTTCGCGTCGAAACGGTCTCCGTATCATCGGGCCCTCGAGCATGGGCGCCGCGGCCTTGCGCAGCGACGATCCGATGCAAGCTGCGTTGGTCAACGTCGCGCTCCCTATCGGAAACGTTGCGATCTCTCTACAGTCCGGGTCGCTGGGCGGTGCTGTGCTTCGACAGGCGCGAGACATTGGCCTGGGACTCTCCTGGTTCGTGTCGCTCGGCGACAAGAGCGACGTCTCCAGCAACGACTTGCTTCAATTTTGGGAAGACGACGACCAGACCCGGGTGATCGCGATGTACACAGAGTCATTCGGCAACCCGGCAAAGTTCGCTCGAATCGCACGCCGCGTCAGTCATCGTCGCCCCATCGTCGCTGTGCGCACCGGTTCTGCAGCTGACGGCGCAATCGGGAGTGCCATCTTTCAACAGGCTGGCGTGATCGAAGTGCCAACCGTCCACGCTCTCCTCGACACCGCGCGGGTCCTCTCCAGCCAGCCGGTTCTTCGGGGCCCTGCTATCCGGATCGTCACCAACTCGCGAAGCCCGGCGACACTCGCAACAGCCGCCCTCCAAGGCGCCGGACTGAACGCCTCAATTTCCCGGCTGCCGGTCGAGGCAACGCCAGCGATGTTCCAACAGGCAATGGGAGTGGCCTTGGCCGCGCCCGACGTCGACGGCGTCCTCGTCATCCACGCTCCAGCGGTTGCCTCCGACATTGACTCCGATGCATCCGAAGCCATCGATGTCGCTGGAACAGGCGCACTCAAACCGGTGGTTGGCGTGCTCCTCGGCAGCGCCGACGGTCCGGTTCGACCGGGATCCGCAGTTCCCAACTTCAGCTTCCCCGAGCAGGCTGCCGCGGTCCTCGCCCGGTCGCATCGGTACGGCCAGTGGTTGGCCTCCGAATCCGACACCGGGTCGCTGCCTGTGACGCCCATCGATCCTGACGTCGCGCACACCATCATCAGCAACGAACTGGAGGGACGCGCTGATGATGAGCCCGTGCGCCTCGGAATCCGCGTCACGCACGATCTGCTCGCGGCCTACGGCATCACCACGGCCAAAGCGCTCGAGGCCACACCCGATTCAGCCGTCGAGGCAGCACGTTCAATCGGGTATCCGGTCGCCGTCAAGGCGGCGCGCCGCGGAGTTGGCCGATCGGTGAAGGCTGGCATCGCGCTCGATCTAGTCGAAGACGACGACGTAGCGGATTCAGTCACACAAATGGTCGAGTCTTTGGGCGATGACGCTGCGACGCTCATTGTTCAAGAAATGACCACCCCTGGATTCGACGTTCGAATCCGCTGTGAGCACGACGACCGCCTCGGCGTCATCGTGTCCGTCGGATTGGGCGGCGTACACGCCGACGTCATTGACGACCGAGCAACCCGCATCGCACCGGTCTCGCGCACCGGCGCAGCAGCGATGATCGACGACACCAAGGTCGCAGCAGCGCTCGCCGACGCCGACATCGAGATGCACGCTCTGGTCGACCTGATTCTCACAGCAGCATTGTTGGCTTCGGATCACCCAGGCATCATTGAACTTGACCTCAACCCGGTGATCGTCACGTCAGCGAGCGCCGTCGTAACCGACGTGAAAGCTGTCGTCCGTCGCCATCAGCGTGACGAGTCACCGATTCGCCGACTCAACTGACGGGTTCCCTTCCCCTCAGCATCGTCTGCACCACACCCTTTTCTGTGCTTTCACGACAGTCCCAGACCGGGCTCAAGATCAGTGCCAGCATTGTGTGGTGAACCTCCGCATCACCATCTCGCTCATTGTGCTGGCTGCCCTGATTGTCGGCGGGTACACGGCGTATCGCCGGTACATCGCTTCGATGCAGGTCGGCTCCGAGGCACGCCAGATCAACGGCGCGCGGTTGACCAGCGAGCGCCTGCAGCAGCTTCCATCGCCACCCTGGCGTTTCGTGCTCGAAATCAGCGCCGACCGACTCGGCGGCGTCGATCAGGTCATGATTGGCCCCTGCGGCATCATTGCTGCCAGCACGCTCATGTTCGACCGGCCCGAAGACGCAGAAACGCCCGACCCACAGAACATGGCCAATGCCGCGGTGATGAGATCGCCCGTGGACGACCTCGCGGAGCGCGAGCGGGACTCTCGTGCGACATCCTCGCCCGGGTGTATTGGGGTGCACTCCAGCCAGAACGGCCTGCCGCGCTTGACTCTGGCGCGGCGACCGTCGCGCTCGAAGGCCAACGCCTCACCGACTGGCTTCTCACGTTGCCACCCAGACCCCTGACGCCCGCACAGATCAATCTCGCGTGGCAGGCCATCCCTACGGGCATTGGCCGCCCCGATCCGCTCGCCTGATCAACTGAACCTGTAGCGGTTGGCCTCACTGCGCAGTGGACCGGACAATGGCTTCGAACTAGCTTCGCCGCATGACCAACGCTGCGGACTTCACTGGACCGTCGACCGAGCTGCTGCAGGCGCTGATCCGCAATGAGTGCGTCAACGACGGCACGCCTGACTCAGGCAACGAGACTCGCAACTCAGACCTGCTGGTCAGCTACCTCGAAGGCACTGGTGTCGACATCCAGACCTACAGCCCGCGCCCTGGCCGCGACTCGATGATTGCTCGAATCGCCGGATCAGATCCGAACGCTCCTTCGCTGTGTCTGATGGGCCATACCGACGTCGTCCCTGTCAACGTCGACGGCTGGACGCACGACCCGTTCGCTGCAGAGATCATCGATGGCGAGGTCTGGGGGCGAGGCGCGGTCGACATGCTCAACCTCACTTCCACGATGGCCGTCGTTTTTCGTCAGCTCGCGAACGAAGGCTTTCGCCCCAAAGGCGACCTCATCTATTTCGGCGTTGCTGATGAAGAGGCGGGTGGCGTCTGGGGCGCCAAGTGGATGGCCGAGCACCATTGGGACGACATGCAAGCCGACCATGTCCTCACCGAACTCGGCGGATGGTCGACGGTCGACGATCACGGCACTCGCACCATCACGGTCAACGTGGGCGAAAAGGGTCTTGCCTGGCGCCGCATTCGGGTGCGAGGCACACCGGGCCACGGGTCGATGCCGTTCGGTTCGGACAACGCACTGATTAAGGCCGCCGAGATTGTGCGCCGCATCGCCGAGTATCAGCCGTCTGCGCACATCGATGCGATCTGGGAGGCGCAGGTCGATGCTTTCGGACTTCCTGACGAGATGCGTGATGCCATGAAGTCCTCCGACAAGATCTGGGAGACGCTGAAGACGCTCCCTTCTGGCCTCGCCCGCACGTGTCATGCCCTGACGCACACCACCTTCTCTCCCAACGTTATTCACGGTGGGCAGAAGACCAACACCATCCCGGACGTCATCGACATCGACGTCGACATCCGCACCGTTCCTGGCACCACCAAGGCCGATGTCGAGCAACATCTCCGTGACGCAATCGGTGACCTCTACGACCACGTTGAGGTCAGTGAGCTCCAGAGCTCCGATCCCACCGCATGCGCATACGGTGATGGAAACCCGCTGTGGGATGCCGTCACGAAACACACTCAGATCGCTTACCCCGGCGCCAAGTTGATTCCGGGCCTGATCACGGGCGGTACCGATGCCCGCTTCTACCGAGAACGTGGCAGCGTCGCGTATGGTGCCGGGCTCTACTCGGGCAAGATGGACTTCGCCACGTTCGGCGCGCGTTTCCATGGCAACGACGAGCGCATCGATCTGGAGTCACTCGGCCTTGCCGCCGAGTACTTCTACGGCATCACCAAAGATCTCCTCACCTGACCCCTGCCCCCTGACGCTCACTCGAGCGTGAAACCGAGGCGATGTGGTACCAGGACGAGTTCCTCCACGAAGCCGAGCGAGGCGTACATCTCCCGAGCCGCCGCATTCGACACCCGCACCGTGAGATGGGCGTGTGTTGCTTCGTCGGCTCGAGCCCGAATCGCTGTGCCCAGGAGTGCACGACCGATCCCCTGTCCACGGCTCGCATCGGAGACGCCGACGTAGTCGATGTACAACGATCTGTCGTGCTGCACTTCGGTTGCGACGTAGCCCACAACGTTGCCTTCGTGGCGCGCTACGAAACGGTCGTGCCGGCCGCCCGTCAGCCCGAACAGCTGCGCCCCCGTCGAGTGAGTTCCCGGAAAGATCGCGTCGTGCAGCGCGACCACCTCTGCATCGATCGACTCCGCCGCCGCCTCGATTCGCACCGACGAGCCTGGGACCTTGATGTGGAGGTCCGACAGACGCAACACCACGGACCCCTCCTCGGCCTGAAAACCGTTGCGCTCAGCGAAGCGCTGAAGCCACGACGACCGCGCATCGATTGCTAATTCGTGTTCAGGGAACTGTGCAAGAGAGCGGCGTGCAGCGCCAAACAAGCCATCTGCAATTGCATCGGAAAGCGGCAGGGCAGCATCGGCCACGAACGGGCCATACCACCAGATCCTACCCATCTGCC
>ERZ891134.1132-NODE-1132-length-19555-cov-8.216103_pt1 | contig 19555 bp, 10 predicted proteins | sample MGYA00520888_ERZ891134 | MGnify/ENA primary metagenome ERZ891134 (study PRJEB32303, sample SAMEA104408692) | aquatic metagenome | biome: Brackish water; feature: Coastal; material: water | place: Baltic Sea | collected 2014-10-23 | depth 10 m ... | reverse complement strand
CCGAGCGGCCCCTCACGCCAGCAACTCCCCAATCACCTCACCCCCAAACTGGCTCAGCTGCTTAAACCGGCCTGCGTGATAGTAGGTCAGCCTGCTGTCATCGAGGCCGAGCAGCCGCAGCAGCGTGACGTGCAGATCGCGGACGTGGTGCACAGTTTCCACCGCCTCGCTGCCGGTCTCGTCGGTCGCCCCGATCGTGTGGCCCGCGTTGACGCCGCCACCGGCGAGCCAGATCGTCATCGCCTTGGCGTTGTGGTCGCGGCCGTAGGCAGTGCCGCCGCGGACGCCGTTGTCGGGCGAGCGGCCAAACTCACCGCACCAGACGACAAGGGTTGAATCGAGCAGGCCCCGCAGCCTGAGATCGGCGATCAGGGCCGCGATCGGCTGGTCAACCGCCCGCACCAGCTGGCCGTGGGCTCGTGCGATGTAGTCGTGGCTGTCCCAGGAGCCGTGGTAGAGCTGCACAAACCGCACGCCCTCCTCCAGCAGTTTGCGAGCGAGCAGACACTTGCGGCCAAAGCCGTCGGTCGGCTCTGTGCCGACGCCGTACGCCGCGAGCGTGTCGGCAGTCTCACCCGCCAGGTCGAGCACAGCAGGCACCTCCATCTGCATGCGAAAGGCGAGCTCATAGTTGGCCATGCGGGCCTGCAGCTCACCATGCTGAGGATGCCTGGCGGCGTGGGCCTGATTGAGTTCGTGGAGCAGGTCGAGCGTCTGCCGCTGCTGCTCTCGCGACACACCGGGCGGGGGCTCAAGATCGAGAATCGGCGAGCCGGTCGGCCGCAGCGGTGTGCCCTGGTAGTGGACCGGGAGAAAGCCGTTGCCCCAGTTGGCGGCGCCTCCTTGCGGATACGACACTGCCGGCAAGACCACAAACCCCGGCAGGTTCTGATTCACCGTGCCGAGGCCGTAGGTTGTCCAGGCTCCGATTGCCGGATCACCGCCGAAGCGATTGCCGCAGTTCATCTGATACATCGCGGTGGGGTGGTTGACGCTCTCCACCTGACAGCCGCGGTAGAAGCAGAGCTCGTCGGCAACGCCGGCGAGGTGCTCCCAGTTTTCTGCCATGTCGGCTCCCGACTCACCGGCTTTGCGGAAGCGGAAGGGGCTCTGCACGAAGTACCGCTTGCCGCTCTCCATCGCCGACTTGTCACGGCCGGAGCGAACAAACTCCTCGAGATGCAGCTGCTCGAGCTTGGGCTTGGGGTCGAAGGTGTCGATGTGAGACGGGCCGCCTTCCATCATCAGGAAGATGCACCGCTGGGCCTTGGCGGGCAGCTGCTGTGGACGCGGAGCAAGCGGCCCCGCCGGCGGCGCGTCTGCCCCCGTTGCGGCAGCATCAGCCTCCGCACCACGGGCGAGATCACTGGCCATCATCGCCGTGAAGGCCACGCTGCCAAGCGAGGCACCGAGTCCGTAGAGGGCATCACGCCGCCGGATCGGCTGGCCCTGCTGTCTGCGGCCTGCAGAAGACCGGCCTTCAGTAGACATAGACAAACTCGTTGCTGTTGAAGATCGCCAGGCAGATGTCCGCGAGGGCCCGCGTGTGTCGGTCGGCATCGGCGGGCTGGAGATCGGAAACAAAGCCTTCGGCGGCTGGCAAGACTTCCGTGAAGCGAAACAGGTCGCCGGTGTTTTCCTCCACGGCCTGCCGCTCCACGCTCGTCGGCCAGGGCTCCCAGGCCTCGGCCTGCTCGGGCAGGCCTGCCTCAACCTGCTGCCAGTGCGTCAGGAGCCGTTGCACCTCGCTGTCACTGGCTTCGCGGCCGTAGGCCAGCTGCAGGCAACGGCGAATCGCCTCCTCATCGCTGGCCGTCTCCCGCAGGCAACGATCGGCACAGGCCAGCGCACGCTTCGCAGCCCGCAGGCTGTTGAAGAGGGCAAACACCTGCGGGGTGACGTTTGAGCTGCTCCGTCGCTCACAGGAGAAGTCTGATGGCGGCGTGTTGAAGACCTCGGCAAACGGATCGGCCAGGCCGCGAAGACGGCAGACGTAGAGCGTGCGGCGGTGCCGATCCTCAGGCAGCGGATCGGGCGTCCAGGCCGCCGCGAACGTGCCCATCACCTGCCGCGGCTGCAGCGCCACCTCGCGGTTGATCTCGGGGTAGCAGGGCAGACCGCCCACCTCTCGGTTCAGCTCACCGCTGACAGCAAGCATCGCGTCGCGGAGCTCTTCGGCTGAGAGCCGCCGCGGCGCAAAGACGGCATAGCTGATCCCCTCTGGATCGCATTCACGGAGCACCTCGGGCCTCGGATGCTCCGCCGCCCGTCGGTAGGCCTCGGTCGCCATGATTTCGCGGTGCAGGCTCTTGAGCGACCAGCCGCTCTCCACCAGCTGGCTGGCAAGCTCATCGAGCACCGCTGGATGCGTCGGCCGTCCGCCGGTTTCGCCGAAGTTGTTTGGGTTGGCGGCGATCCCCCGACCGAAGTGCCACATCCAGATGCGGTTGGCGATCGTCCGCGTGGTCAGCGGATTGCGGGGATCGGCAATCCAGCGGGCCAGGGCCAGTCGACGGCCACGCATCTCCCGCGGCACCGGCGTTTCCAGCAGGTCGCCCAGCACGCTGAGCACGCCCGGCTCAACCGGCTCGCCTGCGGCAAAGGGATCGCCGCCAACAAGCACATGCGTCTGCGGAAGATCAGCATCCTGCGAAAGCGTCTCCGGCACCCGCACCGGCGCGTTGATCGACTTCACATCCGGTGTCGGTCCGTCATACACCGCCAGAGCAAATGGCTTGCTGGCCTCCTCTTCAAAGGCCAGCCGCTGCAGTCCCTTGCGGGCCACCCGCTCGAGGCCGAACTGCTCGGTGGTAAAGCCGACGAGCTTGGGCGGATACTCGCCTTCTTTTGCTTCCTTGCCGATCCGCCGCCGCACCGCCTCAAAAATGCCCGCGTTCTGCCTCGCGGAGACCTCCTCGACCAGCTGCCGCCAGCGAGCGTCGGGGAGACCATGCTCGGCATACCAGGTCAGCGCGTTCTCAAGCAGCACGGCGTCAAGCTCCTGCAGCGTCTGCTGGTAGGCCTCCCGGCGGCTCGTGAGAAGACGAAGACGCTCAAAGCCACGGGTGCTTTCCTCGGGTAGAAACGCCGCCTTTCGCTCCGCCAGCTGCGTCGTGGCAAACACCGCCTGCATGCTGTAGTAGTCGCGGGTGGGCACAGGATCGAACATGTGATCGTGGCAGCGGGCACACTGCAGTGAGTGGGCCAGAAACGTCTCGCCCACGCTGTTGGTGACATCGTCGAGGAACCGCTGGCGGGCAACCTCGGCCACCTCCATGCCCGTCAGCTCCCAGGGGCCCATCCGCAGAAAGCCGGTCGCGACAATCCCCTCAGGGCTGCCGGGCTCGAGCTCATCGCCGGCGATCTGCTCGACAAGAAAACGGTCAAAAGGCGTGTCGCGGTTGAAGGCCCGCACCACATAGTCGCGGTACCGCCAGGCGGAGCCGCGATGGTAGTCGTTGGCAAGGCCCGAGGAGTCGGCGTAGCGGACCACATCGAGCCAGTGCTGCGCCATCCGCTCGCCGTAGTGCGGTGAGGCGAGCAGCCGCTCCACCACGGCCGCAAACGCCTCGGCATCGGGCCGCGGATCGCTGAGAAACGCAGCGGTCTCGGCTGGCGACGGCGGCAGACCCGTGAGATCAAAACTCGCCCGCCGCAGGAGCGTGGCCCGGTCCGCCGCGGCTGCAGGTTCAAGCCCTTCCGGCAGAGCCCGCTCAATCAGCTGATCGATCGGCGAACGGGCGTCGGCCGCATCAAGAGCCGGCCGCACCACAGGCTTGTAGGCCCACAGCGGATCGGCTTCGGCTTCGGCGGCCGTGCATGGTCGCATCACCAAAAGCAGGCTCAGCACCGCCACGCCGCAGAACCGCAATCGCATGGCAGCCATCATGCCTGCCGCCTGTGGTGTCTGCCCCATCACGACCCCCGCGAATCCCACCGAATCATCACAAACGCAAAGCGAAGCCCCCAACCGCGTCCCATCGATTTTACGACACCCGCATGTCGAATGGCATCCGCACGAGCTGCTGTCATTGCGGCCACGATGTGATGGCCTTCCGTTCCTTCACCGGATACCAGCGATCGATTGCCGCAGCGAGCTTCTCCACGATCTCGGGGTTTTCACCAGCGAGGTTGGTTTCCTCATGCGGGTCGGCAAGCAGGTCAAACAGCTGCGGCCGCTGCTCCTCCCGGGGATGGCTTGAGGCATACCGGTTGACCTCGCCATCGTAGGTGAGCAGCAGCTTCCAGCGGCCCTGGATGCACCAGCGGTAGAGCAGCGAGGCCTCGGGGTTGTGGATGTCGGCAATGTCGTGAGCGAAGCCCTCTCCAAAGATCGTGTCACGCTCGATCGGCTCACCATGCTCCATCTCAGGCAGCAGGTTGAGCCCCGGCAGATCGGCCGGGATCTTTGCGCCGGCCGCGGCGAGCATCGTGGGCGCAAGATCGAGGCTGGTCACCAGCTCAGGCCGCTCCGCTGGCTTCAGTCGCGCCGGCCACGAGAACATGATCGGCGTCCGCACGCCCCCTTCGTAGGGCGTCTGCTTGGAGCGAGGTGCGTAGCCATTCTTGTCGGGGCTCTGGATCCAGCCGTTGTCGGTGACATACACGATCAGCGTGTTGTCGCGAACACCCCGAGCCTCAAGATGCTCAATCAGCTGCCCGCACGTCTCATCAAACCACTCACACATCGCGTAATACTTCGCCACGGTGGCCGGCAGGCCGAGCGATTCGTAGTAGGCCAGCAGCCGCTGCGGAGGGTTGTGGGGCGAGTGCGGCAGGAAGGGGGCATACCACAGAAAGAACGGCTTCTGCCCCTCCACCGCCTGATCAAGAAAGTCGGTCACCGGCTGCATGCCCTGCCGACCGATCGTCAGCCCATCGTCGCCATGTCGGCCCCCAGGCTGCGGAAAACCCCGTGTCATGCCGGCGGTAAAACCGCCGCGGCGAAAGCTGCCCTCCCACCACTTGCCGCTCTGGTGCGAGACGTAGCCCTCCGCGCCGAGCAGTTCCGGCACCGTGTCGAAGCGATCGATGTTGGCAATCAGCTCGGCCCGCTGGGCCTGATACGCCTTTGAATCCGGCTGGGCGTATTTGGGCGACGGATCGTTTCCGGTCACGCCATGCTGATGCGCGTAGCGTCCGGTGATCATGCTCATCAGCGACGGCCTGCAGAGCGCTGTCGGCACGTAGCCCCGCTCGAAGACCACGCTCTCTCTGGCAAGCCGATCGAGATGCGGCGTGCGGATCTGCGGATGCCCCAGAAATCCATAGTCCGTCCAGGCCTGGTCATCCGAGATGATCATCACGATGTTGGGACGCTCGGCCGCCGAAAGCGACCGCGGAGCCAGAACACCCGCAAGCAACGCCACGGCAACGATGCTCAGCCGAGAGATGCTGTTGAACATTGAAAAACCACCTCGCAAGAAGGAACTCGTGATAAGCCACGACCGACGGCCTGGCTGTCAGTGTCACCGGCCCGCGGCTCACTCGTAAATCGGCACAAACGTGTTGAAGAACTGCTCGCCAAAGACGCCGGGGTCGTTGAAGCGACGGCCTTCGTCGAGGCCCGTGATCGCCTGCATCTGCTCGTCCGAGAGGGCAAAATCAAAGACCGCGAGATTCTCAGCCAGCCGCTCGGGTCGCGACGTCTTGGGAATCACCGCCGTGCCTCGCTGCACGCCCCACCGCAGCAGCACCTGCGCCGGCGTGCGGCCGACGGCCGCGGCGATCTCCGTGAGTGCCGGATGCTCAAGCAGGCTGTCGCCAGCAGCCGCCATCCCCAGCGGCACATACGACGGCGCGCCCAGCGGCGAGAAGGCGGTCACGGCAACCCCCGACTCCCGGCAGAACCGCAGCAGCTTTTCTTGGGCCAGCAGCGGGTGCATCTCCACCTGAAGCACTGCCGGCTGAATGCGAGCCCCCGCCTGCAGGTCGCGGAGCTGCGCCGTGCCCACGTTGCAGACGCCGATCCGCTTCACGAGCCCCGCGTCGACGAGCTCTTCCATTGCCCCCCAGGTCTCAGCCAGCGGCACCTTCGCCAGCTGCATCGCGGGCGCATCTGCATCTGGATCGAAAAACCACCCCGGCGGATAGCGGGTTTCAAACGGCACGTAAGCAAGGGCGATCGGGAAGTGCACCAGATAGCAGTCAAGCGAATCGAGCCGCAGGTCGCGGAGCGTGCGTTCCAGGGCTGGCCGCACATGCTCGGGTGCGTGGTAGGTGTTCCAGAGTTTGGAGGTCACCCACAGGTCGTCACGGCTGCAGTGCCCGGCAGCCAGGGCCTTCTCAAGACCTGCGCCTGCTTCTGCCTCGTTGCCATAGTCGCACGCACTGTCGAGATGGCGGTAGCCGACACGGATCGCCTCTTCGATCAGACCTCCGACGTCTGCCGGTGCAATCTTCCAGAGGCCGAGGCCCACCGCGGGCAGGGGCTGCTCGGGATCGCCAAACGCGGCTCGAACAGCAACAGGCAGGCTGGCATCAGACATCGACGGCGGTGCTCCCACAACGTGTCGGCAAAAAACGGCAAACGCACGGTCCCTTAGCCTACCCCAGCAGATCCGGTCCTTGGGATTTCGGACGGGAGACGGGAAAGGAGCGCGGCGTTCCGCCGACGTGCCGAGGGGAACATGAAACCCGACCAACGACTCGCCCTACGGGCTCAGGAAGAAGTTGATCGAGAGGATGTGGTTGCTGAGGTCGGCACCATCTTCAGCCACGTTGATCTGCTGGTACAGATACCCGATCTCCGTTCTGCGACGGTTCCGCGAACTCGACTGTCGGCCAAGCCCGACGAAGAGCCTGTTTTGGTTGTAGCCGGTGCGGGCGCCCCAGTCGGTGTCGTTGAGATGAAAGAAGATTTCATCCCAGGCCACCCACAGCAGTGTCGAACGCTCATGCACCGGCCGTTGCAGTCGAACCATCTGCCGAAACCGCCAGCCAACCTCGTTGCCGAGTGAGACAAATCGCTGCTCGAGTCGACTACGAAACAGCGCCGTGGTGTCGCCGACATCGTGGGTCAGCGCCCACTGCTCCCAGATGCGATTTTCATGAAACGCGAGGCCGGGCAGGCTCTCGCCAATCCATGCGTAGCCCAGCCAGACGGATTGCCTGTCGGTGAGTTGGTATCCAAGTCCGGGACGGACCACGCCCTGAAACAGTTCAAAGTCATCGCCCAGGAATCGGGCATTGCCGTCAAACCACCACCGGGTGGGAGCGTCTTCCAGCCCCGTGAGCGAGAGTTCGCCCTGAGAAAAAGCCCCCAGCCAGAGGCCGGCATCCTGAATCTGCCCGTGGGCGAGTTCGCCCCACGCGGCTGCAAGCCCCACAGCGACGACGAGCACGCCTGCCGCTCGTCGAATGCTTCTTTCCATTCACCTTCTCTCGCACAATGAAGGGCTCGGCAGAATTGCATGCATCGCGTGTTCATCGGCCCTCGTCGCAGCTCAGCACGAGTTTTCTTGACGAACTTTCCGGCGTCGACCAGATGCACGGCCGGTTCCTTCGGCGACGAATGCCGCGGTCCCGTCGACGAGGCGAACGCCTGCCGCGAAGCTGCGGGCATGGCCGACGGTTGCGGGCACCAGAGTCGCAGCGATATCGTTTCGACATGAGAAACACCATCTGTCTGTGCCGTTCGCGGCGGGGGATTTCGGGCCGGCTCTTGGGAGCCGTGCTGGCAGGGCTCGGCCTTGCTGTTGTGGGCATCGCTGCGATGTCGCCGGCTGCGGCGGCCGATGCCCGGCGTGAGCCGCTGAAGGATCTCAACGGCTTCTTTCCGTTCACCCCGCCCGCCACCCGGGAGGCCTGGGAGGCTCGCCGTGAGCAGGTTCGCCAGCGGGTGCTGGTGGCCGAGGGGCTCTGGCCCGCCCCGAGCAAGACACCGCTCAACGCGTCGGTCCACGGCACCATTGAGGTGCCCGATCCGCTGGCACCCGGCGGCGGCTACACCGTGTCGAAGGTGGCCTTCGAAAGCCTGCCCGGCTTCTTTGTGACCGGCAATCTCTACAAGCCGATGAAGATCGAGGGGAAGGTGCCGGGGGTGCTCTTCTCCCACGGCCACCACAAAGATGCCCGGCTGACGATCTTTCCCGAGTCGACGGTGCGTCGCGAGATCTCCGAAGGCCAGGAGCGGTTTGAACGCGGCGGTGTGAGCCTCTATCAGTCGATGTGTGTGCAGCTGGCTCGGATGGGCTGCATCGTCTGGCAGTGGGACATGCTCGGCGACTCCGACTCGCAGCAGCTCTCCCGCGATCTCGTCCACGGCTTCGCCACGCAGCGGCCGGAGATGAACGACCCTGAACGTTTCGGGCTCTTCAGCCCGCAGGCCGAGAGCCGGCTGATCACGGCGATGGGCCTGCAGACCTGGAACTCGGTCCGCTCGCTCGACTTCCTGCTCTCGCTGCCCGAGGTTGATGGCGACCGCGTGGCGATGACCGGCTCGAGCGGCGGTGGCACCCAGACGATGCTGCTCGCGGCGGTCGACGACCGGCTCGACCTCTCCTTTCCGGTCGTGATGGTCAGCACCTCGATGCAGGGCGGCTGCACCTGCGAAAATGCCGGGCTGCTGCGGGTGGGCACCGGCAACGTGGAGCTCGCAGCCCTGTTCGCACCCAAGCCGCAGGGCATGAACACGGCAGATGACTGGACGAAAGAACTCGCCACCAAGGGCTTCCCCGACATTCAGAAGGTCTACGACCTGGTTGGGGCCGGCGACCAGGTGATGCTCCTGCGGGGCGAACACTTTCCCCACAACTACAACGCCGTCACCCGCTCCGCCTTCCAGACCTTCCTCAACCGACACTTCCGGCTCGGCTTCCCGGAGCCGGTCCTTGAGCACGACTACCAGCCGCTCCCGCCTGAGCAGCTGACGGTCTGGAGCGACGAGCATCCCGCCCCGCCTGCGGCTGACCCGGAGTTTGAGCGGTCGCTCGTGACCAGCCTTGCCGCAGACATCGAAAGCCAGGTCCGCGAGGCGGCGGCGACGCAGGCGGGCGTGGCTCGCGTGCTGCGGCCCGCCTTCGAAACGATCCTCAACCGTCCGTTCGCCGACGCCGGACGCGTCAGCTGGGAGCTCGACGGCAAGGACCGCGAAGTGGGGCTCGTGCGAATGACCGGTGTGCTCCGCAACACGACCCACGACGAGGAGGTGCCAGTCGCCTGGCTCTATCCCGGCGACTGGAACGGCAAGGTCGTGATCTGGCTCGACGACGCGGGCTGCGATGCGGCCTCCATCAGCCCGGGCGACGAGATTCAGCAGCTGCTCGACGCCGGCACCGCGGTCGTCGCCGCCGATCTCTACCACGCCCGGGATGCTCGCGAGGAGGATGGTCGTCTGCGTCAGCGAAAGGTGGAGAACCCGCGTGAGTATGCCGGCTACACCTACGGCTACAACGATGCCGCGATCGTCCGCAGCGTGCACGATGTGCTCTCCATCGTTTCCTTCCTCCGCAACACGGAGGTCGAAGGCCATCCAGCACCGAGCCATGTGGGGGTCGCCGGCTTTGGTGATGCCGCGGCAGTCGCGCTCGCAGCCCGCGTTGCTGCTGGCAGCGGCATCGACCGCACCGCTGTCGACACGGCAGGCTTCCGCTTCGCAGCGCTCACCGACTGGCGGCATCCGCTGTTCATGCCCGGGGCCGTGCGGTATCTCGACGTGCCAGGGCTGATCGCCAGCGGAACCGGCCCGCTGTGGATCGCCGGTGAGACCGCCGCCACGCTCCTACCAGCCAGCAAGGAGCAGGGGATTCTCGTGCACGAGGGAGACGAGCCGAGGGTCGTCGCCGCCGGCTGGGTGGCTCCGTAAGCGATACAACGAATGCCGCCCCGCGAGCCGGGCCGCATGCGACCGTGGTCCGTCTGCCGCGTGCACACACGTCACACCCAAACAACGCGACGGAGGCTGCCATGTGGAGAGGTGGATGGGCTGTGGCCACGGTGGCCTGCTGGTGGATGCTCGGCTGGCTCACGATTCCCGCGGCTCACGCAGCCGACGTACACGTGGCTGTTGCGGAGGGCGATGCGGCAGCGGGAGATGGCAGTGCCAGGCACCCCGTTGGCAGCCTCCGGCATGCGCTCGATCTCGCCCGCGCGATCCATGAGCGTGAGCCCGATCGCGACCAGCCGGTGGTGATTGAGCTCGCTGCTGGTCACCACCAGCTGGCAGAGCCCCTGGTGCTCACCTCTGCCGACTCAGGCACCGCGACATCCCCAACCATCATCCGGGGAGTGCTCACCAACGACGGCCAACGGCCTCTGATCAGCGGCGGCACGCGGATCACCGGCTGGCAGGTTCGCAGCGATGCCCAGGGCCGCACGCTCTGGGAAACGACGCTGAAGGAGGTGGCCGAGGGCAGCTGGCGGTTTTCGGAGCTGTTCGTCAACGGCGAGCGGAGGTTTCGACCGCGGCTGCCCGAGCGGGGCTGGTATACGATCGCCGAAACGCTCGAGCCGTCGGCCGAGGCTGCCGGCAAAGGGCACGACCGCTTCGGCTTTCATGCCGAAGACATCAAGGCGAGCTGGGCTGGCAGCGACGTGGAGGTGCTTGCCGTGCACCGCTGGACGATGTCGCGGATGCGGGTTGCCGAGGTCGACACCGAGCACCGCCATGTCCGCTTCACCGGCCACACCCGCGCCCCGGTCGCCTGGTGCTCGTTTCCAGAGGGCAATCTCTACCTCGTGGAGAATGCCCCGGAGGCGATCGGCCAGCCCGGCAGCTGGTATCTCGATCGGACCAGTGGCCGCCTGACCTACGCGCCGCTGCCAGGCGAGTCGCCTGAGGCCGTCGACGTGGTCGTGCCGCGGCTGGAGCGGCTTGTGGAGATTCGCGGTGATCTTGCCAGCGGCTCGCGGGTCGAGCACATCCGCTTTGAAAACCTGGCCTTCGCCCACGGCGGCTGGAATCTCGCTCCGCAGGGGCAGTCGTTTCCGCAGGCTGAGGTCAACGTCGGCGGCGTGATGGTGGCGACCGCCGCGCGGCATATCGCGTTTGATCGCGTGACTGTCCAGCAGGTGGGCCGCTATGCCTTTGAGTTTGGGGCGGGCTGCCACGACTGCTCGGTGGAGCGGTGCGACCTGCACGACCTCGGTGCCGGCGGCGTCTTGATCGGCACCAGCGGCGGCCCGCAGTCGTGGGGCACGCCGGGCACGGTCGACCTCCCCGGCGGAACGGTGGAGCGGATCACGGTCGCCGACTGCACGATCGCCCACGGCGGCCGCCTCCACTCCGCGGCGGTCGGCGTGTGGATCGGCCATGCCTCGGAGTGCACGATCGAGCACAACGATATCGGTGATCTTTACTACACCGGCATCTCGGTCGGCTGGAGCTGGGGCTACGCCGAGAGCCGCACCCACCACAACCGGATCGCCTTCAACCACATCCACGACCTCGGCCAGGGCGTGCTCTCCGACATGGGTGGCATCTACACCCTCGGCGTGTCGCCCGGCACGGTGCTTGAGGGCAACCATATCCACCACGTGCGAAGCCGCGACTACGGCGGCTGGGGCCTCTATCCAGACGAGGGCTCGACGGGGATCGTGCTGCGAAACAACCTGGTGCACCACACCACCACCGGCGGCTTCCACCAGCACTACGGTCGCGACAACCTGGTGGAGAACAACATCTTCGCGATCTCCCGCGACTGGCAGCTGCAGCGAACCCGTGTGGAAGACCACGAGAGTTTTCGCTTCGAGCGAAACATCGTCTGGTGGAACTCGGCCGCACCGCTGGTGCAGGGCGACTGGACGAAAAACATCTCGACAGCGAACAACTGCTACTTCAACGCGGCAGGGCCCGTGACCTTCCCCGGCGGCGTTGATCTCAAGGACCGTCAGGCGGCGGGTCAGGATGCCGGTTCGATCGTGGCTGATCCAGGCTTCCTCGATCCCGAGGGGGGCGACTTTGCGATCCGCTCCGACTCCCCTGCCCTCCAGATCGGCTTTGTGCCCTGGGACTTTTCCCTGGCAGGCAGGCAGACCAGCGGTGAGCCCGGGCTTCCCGAGCGGGTGCCCTCGATGTGGCCCGAGGCTGCAGTCGACACGGCACGCCTGGGCCCGTCGCCCGATGAGGTTCAGGCACGCTTTCAGCATGATGCCGCCGTGCGGGTGGAGCTGGCCGCGGCCGAGCCGGTGGTCCGCGATCCGGTCGCCCTCTGCTTTGATGAAACCGGGCAGCTGTTTGTGGCAGAGATGGGTGACTACCCGACCGGCCCAGGCGACGATCCGCAGGCGGTCTCACGGATCGTGCAACTGGCCGACGCCGATGGCGACGGCCGTTATGAGTCGGCCGCGGTGTTTGCCGATCAGCTCTCCTTCGTGACCGGCCTCACGGCCTGGCGGGGCGGGCTGGTGGTCACCCTCGCGGGCGAGGTCTGCTGGATCGCCGACACCGATGGCGATGGCCGGGCCGACACCCGTGAGCCGTGGTTCGCCGGCTTCACCGAAGAAAACACGCAGCTGCGGGCCAACCACCCCACGCTCGCTCCCGATGGCAGCTTCTATGTCGCCAACGGCCTGCGGGGCGGCGAGGTCGTCGCCGCCGATCCCCGTTGGCAGACCACGCCTGACGAGCCGCCGGTGTCGATCCGCGGTCGTGACTTTCGCTTCGATCCCTGTGGGTGGCCCCTCGCCTCAGGCTCCGGCAGCTCTGAGGCCGTCACCGGCAACGGCCAGTTTGGGCTTTCGATCGACGACTTCGGCACCCGCTTCCTCTGCAGCAACCGCAATCCCTGCATGCAGGTGATGCTGGAAGACCGCGACATTCGCCGCAACCCCGCAGCCGCCCTCGGGGTGGCCATCCACGATGTCTCGCCAGCCGGCGAGCAGTCGCGGATCTTTCCGATCTCCAGCGGCTGGACGACCTCCAACCTGCACGCGGGGCAGTTCAGCGCCGCCTGCGGTGTGACGATTCACCGGGGCCACGGCCTGCCCGCAGCCTTCCACGGCAATGCCTTCACCTGCGACCCCACTGGCAACCTCGTTCATCGTCAGCAGCTTGTCCGCTCGGGGCCTGCCTACTCCTCGCTGCCAAACTCGAGCAGACGCGAGTTTCTCGCCTCATCCCACGACTGGTTTCGGCCTGTCGCCTTGGCCGATGGGCCCGATGGCTGCCTGTATGTGATCGATATGGCCCGGGCTGTGATCGAGCATCCGCAGTTCATGCCCGACGAACTGAAGAACCGCCCCGATCTGCTCCACGGCCGCAGCCGTGGTCGCCTCTGGCGAATCGCAGCTGCCGACCGCCAGCCTGCTCCCCCCGCGGCCGCACTGGCCGCGGCCACCGATCAACAGCTCGTCACCCTGCTCGCCCACCCCAACGGCTGGCACCGCGACACCGCCAGCCGGCTGCTGCTGGAGCGGAGCGATCGCCTGCCCCGCGAAGACCTGCAGACGCTCGCCCTGAACGGCCCGACAGCCGAGTCCCGCAGTCGAGCTCTGTGGCTCCTCGCCGCAGACGTGCGACGTTCGCACACGGCCGGACAGGGCTCGCCGTCACCGCTGGAAAGCGGCCTGCTCGCCGCTGCCCTGCGCGACCCGGATCCACGGGTGCGAGGTGTTGCCGTTCAGGTCTCATCACTCCAGCCGGCTGCCGGCGAGATCATTCGCAGCAGGCTCCTGGAGATGGCTGCTGATCCGGATCCTCGCGTCAGGTACCGCATCGCCCTGCGGCTGGGAGAGCCGGACCTGCAGGCTGCAGCAGATCCCAAGCAAGCCGTGGCGACGGCTCTTGCGAAGCTGCTTGCTCACGATCCTGCAGATCCTTGGACCCGCCGGGCAGTTGCCACGTCGGCCTCTGGCCAGGCCGCCGCCGTGCTCACCAGCCTGCTGCCCCAGCTGGCTGTGTCGGCAGCCTCGCCGACCACGAGGAGCGTGTGTGTGCAGCAGTTCGCCGAACTTGCCGCTGCCGAGGGCCACGCCGACGCCCTGGCTGCGGTCGTGCAGGAGCTCGCCGCGGCGATCACCGGCGTGGCTGCAGACGATGCTGCCGCCTCCCCGCCGGCATTTGCCTGCCTCACGGGCATCGGCCAGGGGCTTGCTCGGCAACGACAGCACCTCGACGCGGCGCTCGCCGGCTGGCCGCCGGCGATGCAGACTGCGGTGATCGACCTGCTGACCAGCGCCGCGAAAACCGCCACAGACCGCACCGCAGACGAAGCCTTGCGGCTCCAGGCGATCGACTGCCTTGCCCATGCGCCCACAGCGCTCGCCACGGAGGCGATCACGGCGCTCGTGCAGCCGAGCACACCCCAGACCCTGCGGCTCGCTGCCATCGCTGCAGCAGACAGGTTTCATACCGCCGCGGTCGACGACGCGATGCTCGCCGATTTCGGCTCGCAGACGCCCGCGGTCTACCGTCAGGTGGTCGCCTCGCTTGTCGCGCGGCCCGCATCCGCCGCCCGTCTGCTGGCCCGTCTGGAAAGCGGCGACACCCCGCCGTTGCAGCTGAGCGATCCGCAGTGGCAACGGCTGGCCGACTGCACCGACAACGCGGCCGAGCGGGTTGCCGCCCTGCGGCAAACAGCCTCCCCAGAAGATCGGCAGCAGGTCGTGGCCCGCTATGCCGCAACGGTCGACCAGGCAGGCGATCTCCTCCGTGGTCGGGCCGTGTTCCAAACGCAGTGCAGCAGCTGCCACCGCGTCGGTGAAATCGGCGTCAACGTGGGCCCCGACATCTCCGACTCCCGTGTGAAGCAGCCGCTGCAGTATCTCAGCGACATCCTCGACCCCAACCGGGCCATCGACGCGAGCTTCTTTGGCTACACCCTGCTGACCACCGACGGCCGCCTGCTGGCTGGCATCATCACTGGTGAAACAGGCTCTTCTGTCACGCTCCGGCAGGCCGACGGGATCACGACCACGCTTCTCCGCGAAGAAGTTGACGAACTCCGCTCGACTGGCCAGTCGCTGATGCCCGTGGGCCTTGAGCGGACAATCTCACCTCAGCAGATGGCCGACCTGATCTGTTTCCTCAAGAACTGGCGTTACGAGACGGCCGCCGTCACGACTCCTCCCAGCACCCCCTGAAGGGCAGCCGCATGTCGAGCCTCACAACGAATGTGCTCCACCACCCGCACCCTCGGCCGTTCCTCAGCAGCATGCTCCTCACCGGCGTGCTCTCCACCCTTGCCGGACTCGCAACCGCCACGGAGCACCAGCTCTCGCTGACGGTGGTCGACGAGGCCTCGGGCAGCCCGCTGCCCTGCCGCGTGTCACTGGTTGATGCCGCGGGGCGATCGATCCCGTTGACCACGAAAGACGCCGGGGCCGCGGTCTCCTACGACGTGACCAACCGGATCAACCCGCAGTCGGTGGAGCAGCACACAACGCTGGCGAGCTTTCCGGCAACAGCGAGCCTCACGCCTGGTGAGTATCTGCTGACGGTGACGCGAGGCCAGAGCTGGCTGCCCCACCGTCAGCCGATCACCGTGGTCAACAGCGATATCGAGGTCAGCCTACGGCTCAGGCAGTTCGTCGATCCCGCGGCCAGCGGCTGGTATTCCGGCGATACCCACCTGCACCGCACGATTGACGAGCTGAAAACGGTGATCCTCGCTGAGGATCTCAACGTCGCCCTGCCGCTCACCTACTGGGTGACCACCTCCGACACGCCGCCATCGACAGGCGACCGAAACCAGCAGACGATTCCCCCGGCTGCGCTGATCGAGGTCGATGCCGATCACGTCATCTGGCCACGCAGCACCGAGTACGAAATCTTCACCGTCGGCGACGCGCGGCACACCCTCGGCGCTCTCTTCGTGCTCGGCCATCGGGAGCCGATCGAATCGACCGTGCCGCCGTGGAAGCCGCTGATAGCAGCGGTGCAGAAAGACGAGCCCCAGGCTGTCTTCGACACCGACAAGCTCGACTGGCCATTTGCGATGCTCCTGCCGGCGATCGCGCCGGGGGCGCTCGTGGAGCTGGCCAACAACCACCTCTGGGAGACTGAGTTTGCCTTCCAGGACTGGAACTCCGAGGCGCCGCCCTTCCTGCGGCCACCCTTTGGCGGCGTGCGGGGCGGTGAACGGGCCTGGCTCGACTACACCCTGGGCATGTACTCCACGCTGCTCGACTGCGGCCTGCGGATGCCGCCAACAGCTGGCACGGCCAGCGGCGTGCATCCGGTGCCGGCAGGCTTTGGTCGCGTGTATGTGCACTGCCCCGACGGCTTCAGCTACGAGGCCTGGCTGGCAGGGCTCAAGGCGGGCCGGTCGGTCGTCTCCACCGGCCCCTTCCTCGAGGCCACGGTCGATGGCCACGATCCAGGCCATGTCTTTCAGCTCTCACGCCACGACTCAGCTGGCAACGCCGGGAACGACCAGGAGCACCTTGCCGAACTCCCGGTCTCGATCCGCATCAGCTCGCCCACGCCGAGTCTGTTTGCCGAGGTGATCGTCAACGGCCGGCCCGACACCCTGCTGCGGCCGCAGAACGAGCCGCTGCCTGGCGGCGGCTTCCGCTCGAGCTTTGCAACGACCGCCAGAATCGACCGCTCCGGCTGGATTGCCGTGCGGTGCTTTGAGGATCGTGACGGCGGCCGCATCCGCTTTGCGCACACCGCTCCTTGGTATGTCGAGGTCGATGACGAGCCGGTCCGCATCGCCCGTGAGCGAAAGCGCTACCTCGTCGACCGTATGCAGCATGAGATCGAGCGGAGCCGCAGCGTCGTGTCCGAGGAGGCTCTGACGGAGTATCAGGAGGCCCTCGCCTTCTACGAAGGTCTTCCCGAGCTCGACGACAGCGACGCAGTGGCCCGCGCAGCCCGAGCGCTCGGCGACGGCCCCGACCGTGAGGCCTGGCTGGAAAACATGCTCGTGCATCACCGGCTGACGATTGAAGAACTGCGGAAGGCAACCGGCCTTTCGCTCAACGACGCCGCCACCCTCTGGCGAAAATACAACGTGCCCGACGACCTGCTCGCTCAGGCCGACGCACCGCAGCCGATTCGCGTGCTCCCCTACCCCGGCGGCCGACATCCCCGTCGCGGCTTCCTCGAAGGGGCCGTTGATCCTCAGAGGGAAACCAAAGTCAGCATCTTTCCGCCATGGCCCGAAGGGGGCTATGTGGTGGTCGACGTGCCCGAGGCGATCTTCTCCAACCTCGGCCTGACGTATCTGGCCCACACCCACATCCCCACGATCTGGGACGAGCAGGGGCTTCCCCTCGAGCCGCTGGAGTGGCAGCAGACAGCACCATCGCTCCGCTGCGAGCGGCGGCTTCCCAATGGCATTCGCTTCACCAGCACCGTCGCCCGCAGCCCCGCCGACGACGGCAGCATCGCCATGCAGATCAGCCTCACCAATGGCACAGAGGCCCCGCTCTCCGGCCTCCGCGTGCAGGTCTGCACGATGCTCTCAGCCGCGGAGGGTTTTCAGCATCAGCAGCCCCTTGAGCAGCGGCTAGCGGGATCCTTGATCGCGGTCAAAGCGATCGACCGCAACCGCTGGATCGTCACCGGCTGGGAGCCGCTCCACCGCGTGTGGGACAACCCACCGGTGCCCTGCATCCACGCCGATCCCATCTTCCCAGACTGCCCCCCCGGAGCCACCGTCGACGTCCACGGCAAGCTCTGGTTCTATGAAGGCGACGACATCGACGGGTTTCTGGGATCGCTGAATCTGACGGACGCCCCTTCGCCGACAGACGAGCAAACCCCGTGACACTGCTCGTTCTCGCCAAACCGGCAGCATCATGAGGCAGAGTGTGCCGGGCCGTGCCTACTCGGGCCGTCGGGAGTCGATCTGGATCGTGACGGGGCCAGCGTTGACGAGGCTCACCTGCATGTCGGCGGCGAAGACGCCTGCCTGGGGAGGCTTGCCGAGCCCCTGCCCGATCGCCCAGAGAAACCGCTCATAGAGCGGGATCGCCTGCTCAGGCCTGGCTGCCCTGAGAAAGCTCGGCCGGTTGCCCTTCTTGGTGCTCGCGTGCAGTGTGAACTGACTGACGACGAGCACCTCGCCACCGTTGTCCACCACGCTGCGGTTCATCTTGCCCTCAGTGTCGGCGAAGATTCGCATCGCCACGACCTTGGCCGCGAGCCAGTCGATGTCGGCCTCCGTGTCGCCCTCTTCCACGCCAGCGAGCACCAGCAGGCCCGGCCCAATCGCAGCCGTTTCGGCGTCGTCAATCACCACCGCCGCTCGGCTGACCCGCTGAATCACCGCCCGCATCGCTCACTCTCTCCCGTCATCACCGCCGCCACGGCTGTCGGAATCGGCCTCTGGCCTCTCGCTTCGCAGCCGTCGGCGAATCTCCGCCAGCCGCTCGGCCAGCTGCCGCTCAAGCCCGCGATCCGTCGGCTCGTAGTAGGTCTTCTCCACGCCGAGGTAGTCCTGCGATGCGATCGCGTCAGGGGCGTTGTGGGCGTAGGCATAGCCTTCCCCACGGCCGAGCCGCTTGGCTCCGGCGTAGTGTTTGTCTTGCAGATGCCGCGGCACCGGAATCGACTGCTTCTCGCGAACGTCGCAGCGGGCCGCTGCGATCGCTGTCGTGCAGGCGTTGCTCTTGGGCGCCAGCGCCAGATAGATCACCGCCTGTGAGAGCGTCAGCTGGCACTCCGGCAGCCCCACAAACTGCGTCGCCTGCATCGCTGCGGTGGCCAGCATCAACGCCCGCGGATCGGCATTGCCGATGTCTTCACTGGCGAGGATCACCAGCCGCCGGGCGAGAAACATCACGTCCTCTCCCCCCTCAAGCATGCGGGCGAGCCAGTAGAGGCCCGCATCGACGTCGCTGCCACGGATGCTCTTGATCAGGGCGCTGGCGCAGTCGTAGTGGGTGTCGCCGGCGTCGTAGACCATCGCCTTCCGCTGCACGCTCTCGCGAGCCAGTTCGAGCGTGAAGGCCAGCGGCCGCTCCTTTGTCGAGAGCACACCCACCTCAAGCCCCCCCAGGGCCCGGCGGGCATCGCCATCGCAGGTCTCCACGAGAAAGGCGAGGGCCTCGTCGGAGAGCGTGATCTCCTCGTTTCCAAACCCATGCTCTCGGCTTCGCACTGCCCGGCGAAGCACCTCGGCGATGTCTTCATCCCGCAGGGCCTGCAGCTCGAAGATACGGCTGCGGCTGACGAGGGCGGAGGTCAAGGCGAAGAAGGGGTTTTGCGTGGTGGCCCCCACCAGGGCAATCACTCCGCTTTCCACATCGGGCAGCAGCACATCCTGCTGGGCCTTGTTGAAACGATGAATCTCATCGATGAACACGCAGGTCTTCTGGCCGTCGTCTTCCAGCCGCCGCCTGGCCACCCCGAGCACCTCGCGAAGCTCTTTGACCCCCGACGCGGTGGCTGAGAGCTCGACGAACCGGCGGCTCGTCTCGGTGGCAACGATCTCGGCGAGCGTCGTCTTGCCCACACCCGGCGGGCCATAGAGGATCACCGAACCGAGCCGGTCGGCCTCGATCAGCCGTCGCAGCAGCTTCCCTTCGCCAACGACATGCTCCTGCCCCACGTAGTCGGCAAGCCTGCGGGGCCGCATCCGCGCAGCCAGGGGCGCTGCGCGGGCGACGTTCTTGGCACGTGACGCCGCGAAGAGATCCGCCATCAGACCCGCTCGAGCTTGGTCAC
>ERZ891134.1129-NODE-1129-length-19574-cov-12.305600_pt1 | contig 19574 bp, 10 predicted proteins | sample MGYA00520888_ERZ891134 | MGnify/ENA primary metagenome ERZ891134 (study PRJEB32303, sample SAMEA104408692) | aquatic metagenome | biome: Brackish water; feature: Coastal; material: water | place: Baltic Sea | collected 2014-10-23 | depth 10 m ... | reverse complement strand
TTCTTATCATATTTATTATATGCATCATTATCATATACTTCTATTTGATTTATTAGCCTGCTGTACTGGTTGATATCAGATGTTATGCCCTCAATGTAATAGACCTGTTCTTCTTCATTAATATTTGAGAAAACAGAGACTCTTCTAATCAATTGTTCTTCAATCTTATCTATTACACTCATTGAGTATTCTAATTCATTTAATTCTAAAAGTGAAAGTAAAAAGTTTGATAAAGAAATATAATAATCATATTCACCATATATATAGTTAAACTGCTCAGAGCTTGATATAAAACTTTTTATTTGATCAGCTAGAATCTCTCTTTCACCGGATTCTTGAATTGTTTCAATTAAGTTTCTAAACCTCTCGATATCTGATATAATTTCTTCGCCAACATCATATTGATTGAATATTTCAAGTGATGCAAAATAATTTAATTTATCAGCATATTTAAAAGATATTTTTTTTGCAGCCTCTCTTGCTTTATTATCTTGATTTATATTGTAATAGGCTTGAACAAAAGGAGTCCATAAACTATAGTAACCATAATAATCAATTGGCATTTTAGAAAAGGCTAAATCTATAATTTCTTCTGCTTTATCATATTTACCTTCATTAATAAGAACTTCAGATAATCTTGAAAGATTACTCCTAAAAGAAATACTATTCTTTCTCGTCTCGGGATCATGATATATTTCATCACTTTCAGAATTACCCCAAGACCATTTTTTTACAATATCATACATTAAATCTGAGTCAATCCTCCCCATTTCATATGGATTATTTTCAATTGAAGTTTTTATTGGAACTAATTTATAGACAAGTCCATCGAGTTGAAGATAATCTTTCATCCAAATATATTCAGACTCCTCATAGCTCCCACCTGTAAAATAAATTGGTCTTTCCCAATTGTTGTTAGCAAGAATATCTAACATCATGATTTGATTTTTTGTTATTATAGACTCAGGTAAATCAATATCAATATAATCTACAATTAGATCTCTGTCTTTTTCTTTTACTAGTCCACTTTTAATGACATTTTCTTTATCTACAGGAAGTCTGATTTTATTAGTAGGATAAAATACTGTTTCAAGAGCATTTACTGGATAATCAGTTACATCTCCACCCGATTGAGTAATTAAGTTTCTATATTTTGTTCTAGGATTATCACTTGCAACCCAATCAACAAAATCATTAATATCCCATCTTATTGAGTCAAGTAAATTTTCGTATCTAATATAGTCTCTGACTCCAAAAGCATATTGTGCATGTTCCATTTGTGATGGAATTGGACTGCTTTCATAGGCTCTGCTTTTCATTTGATCAATATACCAGTCTGTTGCAAGAAGACTTGTATTTATAGTTCTAACATCAGTTCTAAACTCCTCAATTTCTTGCGCATACCACAGCGCAAAAGTATCATTATCACCGATAGTAAAAATCATTGCATCTTTATCTTCATCTATAGATTGAAGATATGCTTTCGAAATAGATTGAGCTGTATATCTGTCTGATCTATCATGGTCATCCCAGTTATTATATCCCATAAGAAAAGGAACAGCACCGATACATAATACATAGATAATTGATCTTGATACTTTATTTTCATATGTCTTCAAATAGTTCATCAATGCAGCAAATCCCATTCCAATCCAGATTGAAAAAACATAGAAAGATCCTACGAGCGCATAGTCTCTTTCTCTGGGTTCAAAGGGACGCTCATTTAAATAAAACTTTAGTGCTAGTCCTGTAAAAAGAAAAAGTAAAAGCAATGTCCAAAAGGATTTAATATCATACTTATAGCAATACATCAACCCAATTAATCCAAGTATTAAGGGAAGGAAATAGTAGGTATTTCGAGCTTTATTATTCTTTTGGTCTTCACTAAGATTTTTTTGATTACCAAGCCTTAACTCATCAATAAAATTCACTCCACTTAACCAGTTTCCATTAAGTATAGAATATTCACCTTGAACATCATTTTGTCTCCCTGCAAAATTCCAAAGAAAGTAACGCCAATACATATAATTAATTTGATATGAGAATAGAAAATTAAGATTATCAAAAAGTGATGGCTTACTGATATTAAGGTATGGACCAAGAGATCTAAAGAATTCATTATAATCATCTCCGGTTAGTTCTCCTTGTAGTTCTCGATTTTTAAACTCATTAACACTATCAACAATAACCTTTTCAGATTTATATCTATCTAGTATCTCAAACTTTAAAGGATTAGTAAAATTCATGTAATTTTCTGCATGATTTGAACTCCAAAGTCTAGGAATAAGCCCTCTGTGATTGGAATTAGAATTTATTTCAGAATTTTTCCAATTATTAACTATTTTATATTTTTTTGTTTGATAATCTCGTTCATATTTTGGCTTTCCATCTATATAGGGTTGTTTGTCATCTTGTGGAGCATAAATGTCAGAAAACATAGGACCATAAAAAAGATAAGTTTTAGGATACTGCTCAAGCCTATAATATGCTAAAAGTGTTCTTGCGTCTGATGGAGAATTTTCGTTAATTACAGTGTTTGCATTTGATCTAATAGGAAGCATTACCCATGATGAAAATCCAATAAAAACAAATAGAACGCATAGTATTAATGTGTTTATTTGCAACATTCCCTTTGACCGAGTATACTTAAGTGTTCTGTAGAATAAAAAAATTATTAAAAAAGCTGCAATGATTGTCCCAGAGTTAAATGGTAAGCCTATTGAGTTGACAAAGAAAACTTCAAGTTGACCAAATAATGCCAAAGTTGATGGAAGTAGAAGTTTGAAAATAAATAATAGAATTGATACAGATATTATATTAGCTAAAAGAAAATTTTTAAGTGTAATTTCTTTATACTTCTTAAAGAAATATATCATTCCAATAGCAGGAATTGTTAGTATAGCCATAAAATGAACCCCAAATGATAGTCCAATTAAAAAAGCGATTAACAATAACCACTTATCACCTCTTATATTATCAAAATCCTTTTCCCATTTTAGTCCAGCCCAAAATGTTACTGATAAAAAAAGCATAGCTAAAGCATACACTTCTGATTCAACTGCATTGAACCAAAAACTATCTGAAAACAAAAAAGCTAAAGCTCCAATTGAAGCACTTAAGATAATATTTAAGCTATTAGAGAAATTATTTTTGCTAAATATTTTTTCAAGAAATAATGTAGTTGACCAAAAAAGAAACATTATGACAAAAGCACTGGATACTACTGAAAGAAAGTTAACTGCAATGGCAATGGATTCATTGTCTGATGCAAATAATGCAAAAATTGCACCCATCATTTGATAGAATGGTGCACCTGGTGGATGACCAACTTGAAGTTTTGCAGATGTAGATATATATTCTCCAGCATCCCAATAACTCGATGTTGGTTCAACTGTTAAACCATATGTGATTAATGCAACTGAAAACAGAAGCCACCCAATCACATTATTAATTTTTCGAAACTTAGTTTCGGACATATTAGTCTTTTGTATTAATTATAAAATTTAGTACTGACTACATAAACACATTTAGATAATCTAATTCAAGGTTTTTGAATTTTGAATTAAATTCAGGAATATCCTCTGAAATAATTGAATTATATTTTTCAAGTTGAATTTTTACTTTTTTAATTAATTCATTTTTAACCTTTATATCTTGATCCGTTGGGCCAAAATCTCCACCTCGAAATGCAGAATTCAAGTTCCCTAAATTATTAGTTAGTTTAACTCCATAATTAAGAGGGTCTTGATTACTTTGATTTTTAGTTTGATAAAGTTCATTTTCAATGATATCAATAGATTCAAAAATTAATTTTGATTCATTGATTAATTTTTTTGCTGATTCATTGTCAGCGTAATCTGATTGAAACTTATTAAGATCATTTTTAATTTTTCTAATATTTTCTATTGCATTATGAGCGTCAGCAACTACTCCATTTATTTCATTTACAAATTCAAATTGTGCTTTTATATCTTCTATTGAGCCTTCTGAAGTAGGATCCTTATGAATTTTAAAATCTTGAGTTAATTCCTTTTCATTTACTCTAAGCTTTACTATATAATCTCCTGGAACAGCTTTGGCACCTGAAAAATCTGCTCCCCATAAAACCATTTTATCAAGTCTTTTTGCTCCGGGATATTTCATATTCCAAACAAATGAATTACCACCTTTTTCAACCTTCATTAAATTTTCTTTACTCTTATTTGAAAACTCCTTAATTAATGATCCATCTTCAGAGTGGATTGAAAGTTTAACTTCATCACTTTCGTTATCAAAACTTGGAAGAAAATAATGAATAATGACTCCATTTGGAAGGTTAGTTCCGGCAGTTAGAGACTTTCTTCCTCCTGAGCCTCGCATTCTGTATGAATCTTTTGGCTTATAAAGTTTTTCTTCATCAACTGAACTAGATAACTGATGGATAACTGTTAAATCATCAAGAATCCAGATACTTCTTCCCTGCGTAGCAACAATTAATGAATTATCTTTTATTGTAAGATCAGTTATTGGAACTATTGGTAAATTCTTTTGAAATTTATTCCAACTAGTACCTTTGTCATAAGATATATACATTCCAGTTTCAGTTCCAGCATATAAGATGTTCTTATTAGATTTATCAGCTCTTAACACTCTTGTAAAGTGTTCATCATCTATCCCACTAGTTATAAGCTTCCAGTTTTTACCATAATCTTCAGTTACGTATAAATATGGAGTGAAATCACCTAACTTGTATCTAGTTCCAGCTACGTAAGCTGTACCTGTATCAAATGATGATGCATCAATGCTATTTATCATCAGCCATTCTGGTATTTTTTTTGGAGTAACATTTTCCCAAGTTTCACCACTATCTTTTGTAAGATGAATCATACCGTCATCACTTCCAACCCACATTAGACCTTCTTGAATTGGAGATTCATCAACTGCAAATATTGTAGCATAGTATTCAACACCGGTATTATCCTGAGTGATTGGTCCACCAGAAGAAACAAGTTTAGACTTATCGTTTCTTGTTAAATCAGGGCTTATTGTTTCCCAGCTTTGACCTTCGTCAGTTGAAAGATGTACTTGATTTGAAAAAGTGTAAAGCTTAGATGAGTCATGTTTGCTAAATGCAATAGGAAAATTCCAATTAAATCTATATTTCATTGCTTCAGCTCCTTCACCAAGTGTAGTAATTGGCCAAACGTTTATTGTTCTAGATGTTTGTTTTTCATGATTCCTTCTTTCAAGAAATCCAAGATAACTTCCTCCATAAACAATTTCATTATTGTTAGGGTCAATAGCTATATGTCCAGATTCTCCACCTGCAGTACTTTCCCAGTCATCATCGCCAATATTATAGCCAAGACTTCTGTGTCTAACTCTTTGAGTTGAATTATCTTGTTGAGCAACATAAATTCTGTAAGGAAATGAATTATCAGTAGTAACTCTATAGTATTGTGCAGTAGGTTGATTATAATATGTACTCCAAGTCTTTCCTTTATCATAAGAAACCTGAGCACCTCCATCATCACCAATTATAAGTCTATTGTTGTCTTCTGGTGCAATCCATAAATCATGATGATCACCATGAGGAGCATATGAAGATTTAAATGTTTTTCCTCCATCATCTGAATAATGATATGCTACATTCATTACATAAACACCATCTATATCTTGAGTATCAGCATATATTTTTGAATAATACCAAGCTCTTTGTCTTAATGATCTACTACTATTAGTATACATCCAATTCTTTCCTCCATCATCAGATCTATAAACTCCACCCTTTTCCTGATTCTCAACGATTGCCCATACTCTTTCAGAATTTACTGGTGAAACAGTAACCCCAATTACACCTAATATTCCAGATGGAAATCCTGAATTTGTGCTAATTTTTGTCCAATTTTCTCCATTATCAATGCTTTTCCAAAGATCAGAGCCATCTCCACCACTACTTAAACTTGAAGGAGTTCTTTGAACTCTCCAAGTTGATGCATACAGAACTCTTGAATTATTAGGATCTAATACAATCTCAAAAGCACCTGAAAGATTATTTGTGTAAAGTACCTTTTTCCATGTTGCGCCTCCATCAATAGACTTATATACACCTCTATCCTCAGTAGGCTTATACAAGTTGCCCATAACCGCAGCATAAACTATATCATTATTTGAAGGGTCTATTACAATTCTAGGAATGTGTCTAGAATTTGGAAGACCAGAAAAAGACCAAGTTTTACCAGCATCGACACTTTTAAATACTCCATAACCAGAGGATACATTTCCTCTAATAGTAACTTCTCCACCTCCAACATAAATAACATTTGGATCATCTTTAGCTATTGCAATAGCACCAATACTTCCACCAAAGAATCCATCAGAAATATTTTCATATGTTTCACCTCCATTTTCAGTTTTCCAAACTCCACCTCCTGTTGCGCCAAAGTAAAAAAGATTAGGATTACCTGGAACACCCGCAACTGCAGCAGATCTTCCTCCTCTAAATGGCCCTATTTCTCTATATTCAACAGATTCGTGTAGAACTTTGTCAAATGAAACAGAATTCTTTTTTGATTTTTTTTGTGAATATAGACCTGTGTTACACATTAAAACAGTCAATCCAATAAGTGTGTAGAAGTTAAATATTTTTGTTATTCTCATTATTAATATATTTATAAAACCAAAGTAAAATAAAATATTTGAATATCATAAAGTGTTAATGCAATTATCTGCTTAAAGAACCTACATGGACACATACGCAAACATACTATTAATCACAATACCTATTTTTTTAGTCTTAATTGTAATTGAGGTTTCATACGGTGTTTGGAAAAATGATCAAAAACATTCATATATGGATACTATTTCTAGCTTAAGCTCTGGATTTACGAATTTGATGGTAGATATTTTAGGATTAGGTATTATCATATTCTCTTATCCTTTTTTTTATGAAAGATTAAAAATTGTGGAATTGGAAGAAAGTATATTGTTGTATTTCTTGGCATTTATTTGTGTTGATTTTGCTAGTTATTGCCATCATAGATTAAAACATTCAATTAATGTTTTTTGGAATATGCATGTAATTCATCATAGTAGTGAGGAGTTTAATCTTGCTTGTGCATTAAGACAGAGTATAACAAATAATCTTGGTATTGGAATTCTATTTTTAATTCCCGCAGCATTGCTTGGTGTTCCAGCAAAAATGATAAGTATTTTAGGACCATTACATCTTTTTGGACAGTTCTGGTATCATACTAGGCATATTGGAAAATTAGGATGGCTAGAATATATATTAGTAACCCCTTCTCAACATAGAGTTCACCATGCAATCAACAAAGAGTATATCGATAAAAATTTAGCTGCAATTTTTTGTATTTGGGACAGAGTTTTTGGAACTTTTCAAGAAGAGCTAGATGATGTGCCATGTGTGTATGGAACACTCAAGCCAGTTAATACCTGGAATCCTATATTAATAAATTTTCAACATTTATCATATTTAATCCAAGATGCATGGCATACAAATAATATTGGAGATAAACTTAAAATATGGTTTATGCCAACAGGTTGGAGACCTAAAGATATTATAGATAAATATCCGAGGAATTCAGTGGATAATGTTTATGATCAAAAAAAATACAAACCCAACTATACTTTTTTACATAAAATATTCGTTGGTTTTCACTTTATAACCTTGAATATAGTCTTATTTATATTTTTAAATTCTTTTGCAGATCTAACAATTTTTGATAAATCAGGATATTTAATTTTGATATTTTCTACAATATTTAGTTTTTCATCTATAATGGATGGCTTCAAATGGTCAGTCTCATTTGAGTTTATTAGAATATTTATTGGATTAATAGTGATATTACTGCAAGGAGACTTTCAATTAACTAGTAATCCTTCAATGTCAATGTTCTTGTTAAGCTATCTAATAATCTCTTTTATTTTAAACTTATTAGTACAAAAATCAGTTCCTGAGCGTATTTTGCAAGAAATTTCATAAATATATTTTTTAGAAAAAAAAATAAATTAAATTTGCAGCTAAATGGCCTATGGTGTAACTGGTAACACGTCTGGTTTTGGTCCAGAAGAGTCTAGGTTCGAGCCCTAGTAGGCCAACAATTTTATTATATCAATAATTTATAATAAATTTGCCCAGCATTTGGATATTTGAGAGGAGACATTTTGTCCCTCTTTTTTTTTAAATAAAGTTAAGTAAATGGAAAATATATCACTATTAGACTCCTTTTCTGAATTCAAAGATGAAAAGTTAATTGACAGAGTAACCTTAATGGTAATACTTGAAGAAGTATTTAGAAATACTCTTACTAGAAAATTTGGTACGGATGAAAATTTCGACATTATTATTAATCCTGATAAAGGTGACCTTGAAATATGGCGAAACAGAATCGTTGTGAAAGATGGTGAAGTCGAGGACCCTAATGCAGAAATTGAATTAAAAGAAGCGGTTAAAATTGAACCTGATTTTGAAGTAGGAGAAGAAGTGTCGGAGGAATTTAAATTAATTGATTTGGGGAGAAGGTCTATACAGTCGCTTAGACAGAATCTTGTTGCCAAAGTTTTTGAGCATGATAGTAATAATACATTTAATCAATTTAAGGATAGAGTAGGAGAAATATTTACTGCAGAAGTTCATCATGTTAGAGCAAGAGAGGTAATTCTTTTAGACGACAATGGTAACGAATTAATCATGCCAAAGGATAAGCAAATTCCTAAAGATTTCTTTAGAAAAGGTGACAATGTTAGAGGTATAATAGAGAATGTAGAGTTAAAAGGGAATAAACCTAGAATTATTTTTTCAAGAACCTCTCCATTGTTTTTAGAAAAATTATTTGAACAAGAAATTCCTGAAGTTTTTGATGGTTTAATTAGCATTAAAAAAGCTGTTAGAATTCCTGGTGAAAAAGCAAAAGTTGCAGTTGATTCATATGATGACAGAATAGATCCAGTTGGAGCTTGTGTTGGAATGAAGGGTTCAAGAATCCATGGAATAGTTAGGGAACTAGGTAACGAAAATATTGATGTAATAAATTACACTAATAACATACAATTATTTATTACAAGAGCACTTAGTCCTGCAAAAGTGAATTCCTTAAATATTGATGAGGAGAAAAAAACTGTTCAAGTTTATCTTAATCCAGATGAAGTATCTAGAGCTATTGGTAAAGGAGGACAAAATATAAGATTAGCAGGAAGGTTAACGGGTTATGAAATAGATGTTTACAGAGAAGGAGCCGAGGAAGATGTAGAGCTTACTGAATTCAAGGATGAAATTGATGCGTGGGTGATTGAAGAATTTAGAAAAGTTGGATTAGATACAGCAAAGAGTGTTTTAGAGCTTAGTAAAGAGGATTTAGTCAAAAGGACTGATCTTGAAGAGGAAACTGTTTCTGACGTTCTAAAAGTTTTAAAGGAAGAATTTGAAGACTAAAAAATATATATGCCATCACCAATAAGGTTAAATAAAGTACTTAAAGAACTTAATATATCTCTAGATAGAGCTCTTGAATTTCTTAGTTCAAAAAAAATTGAAGTTGAGCCAAGACCAACTTCAAAAATTGATCAAAATACTTACGACCTTCTTCTTGATGAATTTCAAACTGATAAATCTAATAAGGATAAACTTGAAGAGATTAATTCAATAAAGAGAAAAGAACTTGAAGCTAAACTAGCTGAAGAAATCAAGGAAGAGGAACTGAAATCTCAGCATGCTATTAAAAAAGAGGAACTGAAATCTCAGCAAGCTATTAAAAAAGAGGAACTGAAATCTCAGCAAGCTATTAAAATAGAAGAAACTCCCAGTAAAAAAGATACTATAGATAAAGAAGAATTATCTAGCTCTTCTCCAAAGGTTAAAAAGTCAATTGAAGATGTTCAAATAAATCCAGATGATCCATCAAAGATTAAGACCAATTTTCAAAAGCTTTCTGGTATAAAGAAAACAGGTGAAGTAATAGATTTAGATTCGATTAAGAAAAAAGAGGAAAAAGTAGAAGAGTCAAAAAAGAAAAGAAGAAAAAGGATTAGTAAAGATGTATCCAAGCCAAAAGATCTTGCAAGTAAATTTAATAAAAACAATAAGCAAATTAATCCTAATCAAAAAGTTGAGCCTACAAGTGATGAAATTCAAAAACAAATTAGGGAAACTTTGGAAAAACTTCAAGGTAAATCTTCTAAGTCTAAGGGTGCTAAATATAGAAAAGATAAACGAGATCAAAGAAAAGTTCAATCTGAGGAGGAAGAGGCCTTACAAGAAAAAGAGAGTAAAAAAATTAAGATTACTGAGTTTATAACAGTTGGTGAAATAGCAACTCTAATGGATATAAGCTCAAATGATATAATTTCAACTTGTATGAGTCTTGGTATTATGGTTACAATGAACCAAAGATTAGATTCAGAAACATTATCAGTTGTTGCAGATGAGTTTGGATATGAGCTAGATTTTATTAAAACTGATATTGAAGAAGAACATGACGAAGTAGAAGAAGAGGAAGATCCAAAAAATTTAGAAGAAAGACCTCCTGTAGTAACTGTAATGGGACATGTTGATCATGGAAAAACATCTCTTCTGGATTATATAAGAAGTTCTTCAGTTACTGAAGGAGAATCTGGTGGTATAACTCAGCATATAGGCGCATATTCTGTAACGGTTAACTCAAAAAAGATAACATTTCTTGACACGCCTGGTCACGAAGCATATACAGCCATGAGAGCTAGAGGTGCTCAAATAACAGATATTGTAATTATTGTAATTGCTGCGGATGATAGTATAATGCCTCAAACAAAAGAAGCAATAAGTCATGCTCAAGCTGGAGGTGTTCCTATAATTTTTGCAATAAACAAGGTTGACAAAGAGGGTGCAAATCCTGACAAAGTTAAAGAATCTCTAGCAGCTATGAATCTTGTTGTTGAAGATTGGGGTGGTAAAATTCAGTCACAAGATATTTCTGCATTAAAGGGCCAAGGTGTTGATTCTCTTCTAGAAAAAGTTTTACTTGAAGCAGAAATAATGGATTTAAAAGCCAATCCAAATAAAAACTCTTCAGGTTCAGTTATAGAAGCATACTTAGACAAGGGTAGAGGTTATGTTTCAACAATATTAGTTCAAAATGGTTCTTTGAAAATAGGAGATTACCTGCTAGCAGGAAAAACAAGCGGAAAAGTTAAGGCAATGTTTGATGAATCAGGAAATTCTCTTGAGCATGCATTACCTTCCACTCCAGTTTCTGTTCTTGGTTTAGATGGAGCTCCTAAGGCAGGAGATCCTTTTAAAGTTCTTGATGATGAAAAAGAAGCTAAAATGATTGCCTCTAAAAGAACTCAATTAGGAAGAGAACAAGATGTTAGAACACAAAAACATTTAACTCTAGATGAAATTGGAAGAAGAATTGCGGTTGGTGATTTTAAGGAACTTAACGTTATTATAAAAGGTGATGTTGACGGTTCAGTTGAAGCTTTAACAGATTCTTTTCAGAATTTATCAACTGAAGAAATTCAGATTAATATTATATTTAAAGCTGTTGGTGCAATTACAGATTCAGATGTTTTATTAGCCTCAGCTTCAGAAGCAATAATCGTTGGTTTTAATGTTAAGCCAACTCTTAGTGCTAGAAAATTATCTGAAAAAGAACAAATTGACATAAGATTTTACTCAATAATTTATGATGCAATAAATGATCTAAAGGATGCAATGGAAGGTATGCTTTCGTTAGAAATGAAAGAGGAAAGTACAGGAGAAGCTGAGGTTAGAGAGACTTTTAAAATTTCTAGAATTGGAACTATTGCCGGCTGTATGGTAACTTCAGGTAAAATATTTAGGAATTCTAACATTAGGGTAGTGAGAGCTGATGAAATGATTTTTGAGGGTAAACTTCTGTCTTTGAAAAGATTTAAAGATGATGTTAAAGAGGTTGCAAAAGGATATGATTGTGGTATTCAGATTAATGAATTTAATGACCTTGTAGAAGGTGATATTATACAGTTTTATCAAGAAATTGCTGTAAAGAGAAAATTATAATTCAGAAAGTTTCAAAATAAAAGATCCTGGATACCTCTTCCTAATTCCTTCTAATTTTTGAGATGCTATATTGACGTCTTTATACTCACCAATTCTTACTTTGTAATTAGGGGTTTCAAATATTAATTCTGATTTAATACCTTCATAGTTTTCTTGAAAATCAATTAGGATTGAATCTGCATTTTTGAAATCGCCAAAATAAATTTGAATTGTATAATAGGTCGATTCAAATATCCTTTTACTATAATCTTTTTTTATTTGAAATAATTTTTGAGTCAAAGTATCATTATATACAACATTTTCATCTTGGGCATTCGCTAAAGAATAGCTTAAAAAAATCAGTAATATTGATATCAAAAATTTAACTTTCATAATCATTTATTAGCTCAAATTTAGTAAAATGAGACAACTTCTTATTTAGAATCATTATAAATTAAATATTTGTTTATTCTAGAGTTTTTAAAATGACGTTTATGACTTAAATTTGTCATGTTTTTTAAAAGTGTTTAAATTCACTTTACATCATGAATAGAAATCTTATCGTCCCCAATTAAATGTTACAGATAAAAAGAATATTTCTAGTAACACTGCTTTTACCTTCACTAAGCATATCTCAGGAAGCTGACATTCAAGCTGGAAAAAACTTATTTAATGCAAACTGTGCCGCATGTCATAAGCTAAATAAAAAGGCTGTTGGACCTGCACTTAGCGGTGTAACCGAAAAATATGATAAAGATTGGCTTTACAGTTGGATAAGAAAAGGATCTCAAATGATTAAAGATGGTGATCCTCAGGCTGTTGCTATTTGGGAAGAGTATAATCGTGCTATAATGACTAATTATCCTCAGTTTAGTGACGAGGAGATTGATAATATTTTAGCCTATACTAATTTTACTCCTCCGCCTCCAGTTAATGCAGCTTTAAGTTCAACAGAAACAGTTAGTCAAGGCTCTAATGTGTCTTTAAATATAATTCTAGTTATAAGCATTTTAATCTTTTCAATTCTTGTTGTAATGTTGTTCTTGGTTCAAAGAACTCTTATCAAAATTGCTAATGCAAGTGGAGTAAAAATAGAGTCAGAATCTAAAAAAAATATTACACCATTATGGGAGACTGTTATAAAAAATCAGTTTTTGATTTTTATAATGGTTGTTGGGCTTTTGCTATCTAGCGCATATTTCACATATGGTTATCTTATGCAAATTGGAATCGATCAAGGCTATGCTCCAATTCAACCAATTCATTATTCTCATAAAATTCATGCTGGTGCTAATCAGATAGAATGTAAATATTGCCACTCTTCTGCAAGGGTATCAAAACACTCAGGTATACCTGCACTAAATGTATGTATGAATTGTCATGAGTATATAGCTGATTATAATGGTGAGGAAGATCTTGAAAATGGCTATACAAAGGACTTCTATACTAATGAGATTAAAAAACTTTACTCTGCAGTAGGATGGGATGAGGAAAATCAAGTTTATACTGGTAATACAAAACCTGTCAAATGGGTAAGAATTCATAACCTACCTGACTTTGTATATTTCAATCACGCACAACATGCTCAAGTAGCTAAGATAGAATGTCAAACATGTCATGGACCTGTTGAAGAAATGGAAATTATGTATCAATATTCACCACTAACGATGGGCTGGTGTATTGATTGTCACAGAGAAAGTAATGTTGATAAAGACAATGAGTATTATCAAAAGATTCACGATGAGCTTTCAAAAAAATATGGAGTTGAAAAATTAACTGTAGCACAACTTGGAGGAATTGAATGTGCTAAATGTCATTACTAGAATTATGCAGAATAAAAAATTATATTGGAAAGGAATTGAGCAACTAGATACTGATAGTACTATAGTTGAAGGTCTTGAAAATAATGAATTTGTAGAGAAATTACCTGTTAATTCTGATGATGAAAAAAATTCCTCAAGAAGAGATTTTTTGAAATATGTAGGCTTTAGTTCTGCTGCAGCTGCTATAGTTGGTTGTGAGGGTCCTGTAATCAAGTCTGTGCCTTATGTAGTTCAACCAGAACAAATAATCCCAGGTGTTGCGAATTATTATGCTACCACAATTGCCGATGGTAACGATTTTAGTAGTATACTCGTCAAGACTAGAGAAGGTAGGCCAATCAAGATTGAGAGTAATAAAGATGCTTCAACCTTTGGTGATGCTAATGCAAGAGTTCATGCTTCTGTACTATCTTTATATGATTCAAATAGAGTTCAAGGACCTAAAATTTCTGGTGAATATACAGATTGGCAGACACTAATTAACTTAGTTAGGGTTAGTCTCGATAATTTCTCTAAAGATGATAAGAAAGTTGTTCTTTTAACTCAAACTTATCCTAGCCCATCCTCAAAAGAAATTATTAGTGAGTTTTTAGATGTATATCCAAATATATCTCATGTTACTTATGATGCTATTTCTAATTCATCTACTCTGGATGCTTTTGAAAACATATATGGATTAAGAGCAATGGCAGATTATGATTTCTCAAGAGCAGAAAATATAATTTCTGTTGATGCAGATTTTATATCTGATTGGCAAGGTGGTGGATATTCATCCGGTTATACTAAGACGAGAGTTCCTGATAAGTCTAAGAAAAAAACTATGTCTTATCATATTCAATTTGAGTCAAATATGACATTAACTGGTTCAAATGCTGATGATAGAGTTCCAGCGAAACCATCCGAATTAAAGAAAATTGTTGCAAGACTTTACACTAAGTTAACAAGTAATGGAGAGGACAAAGGCTCTATAAATCCTTCAATCGACAGATATGTTGATTCATGTATTGCTAAAATCATGAAATCTCCTAAGAAATCTGTTGTAGTCTCAGGAATAGATGATGTAGATGTTCAAGAATTAATTTTATTAATAAATAGTTATTTGAAATCAGAAGTTATAGATATTAATAACCCAAGATTAATTAAAGAAGGAGATAACCAAAAACTTAACAATTTCATATCTGATTTAGAGTCTGGCAACTTATCTGGTGTAATCACTTCAGGTGTAAACCCACTTTATTCTCTTCCAAATTCAGATAGACTAAAAGAATCTTTTAAAAGTCTAGATTTTTCTCTTGTGTTTTCTGAAAAGGAAGATGAAACTGCTAAGTCAGCAATGTATCTAGCTGCTACTAATAATTACCTTGAGTCTTGGGGAGATTATGAATTAAAAAAGGGAAGTTTCTTTCTAGCCCAACCAACTATTAGACCCCTATTTGATACTATTCAGTTTCAAGATTTTTTGTTGAAAATCATGAACTCTGATTTAAGCTTTTATGATAGAATTAAATCCAATTGGCAGAATAGAATTTTAAGAGGAAAGACATGGGGTAAATCATTACAAGATGGATTTTATAATGATTTTTCAAGTTTAAATTTAAAAGCAAAAAAATCAAGAGCTAGTATCTCATCACTTTATGAAGAGAATTCTAATGACTTTTCTTTAGTTCTCTATTCTAAGACAGGAATAGGAGACGGTTCACAATCTTCTAATCCATGGTTACAAGAATTTCCAGATCCAATCACTAGAGTTACTTGGGATAATTACTTAACAGTATCTGCTGTTGACGCAAAAAAACTTAGTTTAAATAATTATAATGTTTCTAATGGGGCGTTAAATGGAAGTTATGCTATAATATCTACTGAAGAATCTGAATTAAAAGTACCTGTTCTAATTCAACCAGGTCAAGCTGAAGGAACTGTTGGTTTAGCATATGGTTATGGTAAAACAGAAGGGATGAATGATGTTATGAAAGTTGGAGTTAATGCGTATTCTCTTTATCATAATTTTTCAAACACTCAAAGTGTTAAAATAACCAAGTCTGAAGGCGATCATGAATTTGCATGTATTCAATTACATAATACTATGATGGGAAGAGATGAGATAATTAAAGAAACTGATATTGAAACATATAATTCAAAGGAAAAATCTTATTGGAATCCTACTGTTTTAGTCTCTAAAAATCATATAGAAACTAAAGTAACATCAAAAGAAGTAAATATTTGGAGAGAGTTTGATAGATCTACAGGTCATCATTTTAATTTAGCAATTGATCTTAATGCCTGTAATGGTTGTGGAGCATGTGTTATTGCTTGTCATGCAGAAAATAACGTTCCAGTTGTAGGTAAAGAAGAAGTTAGAAAATCAAGAGATATGCATTGGCTGAGAATTGACAGATACTTCTCTTCTGAAGATACTTTTGAAGGCGATGTAAAAGCTAAAGATGAAGCATCGGGTTACAGTGAATATAGAGCTACTCAAACAAAGCTCGAAAAAGCAGCAGCAAATCCTAAAGTTGTATTTCAGCCTGTAATGTGTCAGCATTGTAATAATGCTCCTTGTGAAACTGTATGTCCAGTTGCCGCAACTTCTCATGGTCGTCAAGGTCAGAATCAAATGGCATATAATAGATGTGTAGGTACTCGTTATTGTGCTAATAACTGTCCCTACAAAGTACGAAGGTTTAACTGGTTTTCTTATGCTGAAAACGATGAATTTGATTACAACTTAAACAATGATCTAGGAAGGATGGTTTTAAACCCTGATGTTAATGTAAGAGGTAGAGGGGTAATGGAAAAATGTTCTCTATGTATTCAAATGACTCAGAAAACAATTTTAGATGCAAAAAAAGACGGAAGAAGAGTAAGAGACGGAGAGTTCCAAACTGCATGTTCAAATGCTTGTAGCGATGGTGCAATAGTATTTGGGGATATTAACGATAAAGAAAGTAAAATCTCTGAATCCAATAAGAACGATAGAGCGTATAGACTTCTTGAAAGTATTGGAACAAAGCCAAATATTCTCTATCAAGTTAAAATTAGAAATAGTAAAAAAGTATAGAATATGTCATCACATTACGAAGCTCCCATTAGGAAACCGTTGATACTTGGAGACAAGAGCTATCACGATATTTCTAACGATATAGCTAGACCAGTTGAGACTCCTCCTGATAAGGATTGGTGGATTGCATTCTCTATTGCAATGGCAGCTTTTTTATGGGGATTAGGTTGTATGGCTTACACTCTTGGAACTGGTATTGGAGTATGGGGATTAAATAAGACTGTAGGTTGGGCTTGGGATATTACAAACTTTGTTTGGTGGGTTGGTATTGGACATGCGGGAACTCTTATTTCTGCAGTTCTTCTTTTGTTTAGACAAAAGTGGAGAATGGGTATTAATAGATCTGCAGAGGCTATGACTATATTCTCTGTAATTCAAGCTGGACTATTTCCAATAATACATATGGGTAGGCCATGGTTGGCCTATTGGATGTTTCCTATTCCTAATCAATTTGGATCACTTTGGGTTAACTTTAACTCTCCTTTATTGTGGGATGTTTTTGCAATTTCAACTTATTTGACTGTATCTCTTGTTTTTTGGTGGACTGGACTATTACCTGATTTTGCAATGATCAGAGATAGGGCTGTTGATCCATTTAGAAAAAAAATATATAGTCTAATTAGTTTTGGATGGTCTGGTAGAGCAAAAGATTGGCAAAGATTTGAGGAAGTTTCTCTAGTTCTTGCAGGATTAGCAACTCCGCTTGTACTTTCAGTCCATACTATAGTATCCTTTGATTTTGCAACCTCAGTAATTCCAGGTTGGCACACAACAATATTTCCTCCATATTTTGTCGCTGGTGCAATTTTTTCTGGATTTGCAATGGTTCAGACGCTTCTAATAATTATGAGAAAAGTTTCAAGACTTGAGAGTTATATTACTATTCAACATATTGAAATGATGAATATTGTAATAATGATTACTGGATCAATTGTAGGATGTGCATATATAACTGAATTATTTATTGCTTGGTATTCTGGTGTTGAATATGAACAGTATGCATTTTTAAATAGAGCTACTGGACCTTATTGGTGGGCTTATTTTTTGATGATGTCTTGTAATGTTGTTTCTCCTCAAATTATGTGGGTTAAAAAAATCAGGACTAATATTATATGGTCTTTTGTAATTTCAATTGTTGTGAATGTTGGAATGTGGTTTGAAAGGTTTGTTATAATTGTAACTTCTCTTCACAGAGACTATTTACCATCATCATGGACTATGTTCTCTCCAACATTTATTGATATTGGAATATTCATTGGTACTATAGGATTCTTCTTTGTTTTATTTTTATTATATGCAAGAAGTTTTCCTGTTGTTGCTCAAGCAGAAATTAAAAGTATTTTAAAATCTTCTGGTGAAAAATATAAAAAAATAAGAGATAAGAAATAATGAGTTCAAAAAGTCTACATGTTTTATTTGACGATGATGACAATCTTTTAGATGCGGTTAAAGAGGTAGTCAAAAATAAAATTTACATAAATGAAGTATATACTCCATTTCCTGTCCATGGTTTAGATAAAGCTATGAAGTTAAAACCTACAAATATATCTATTGCAACATTTATGTATGGTTGCGTTGGTTTTACTGTAGCTATTTTAATGATGAATTATATAATGATAGTTGACTGGCCTCAAAATATTGGTGGTAAGCCAAGCTTTTCTTTTATTGAAAACGCACCTGCCTTTGTTCCAATTATTTTTGAATTGACAGTTTTTTTTGCAGCTCATTTAATGGTTATTACTTTTTATTTAAGGAGTAGATTATGGCCATTTAAAATGGCAGAAAATCCAAACCCAGCAACTACTGATGATAAGTTTTTAATAGATATGGAAACTGGTCCAAATTTAGCAAAGACAAAAACCATGTTGAAGAAGCTGGGTGCCATATCAATTGAAGTTATAAATAATGATGAAGATGAAAAATAGTATATTTTTACTTATTTCAGTAAGTCTTATGCTTACTTCATGTTTTGATTCCTCAAAGCCTAATTTTCAATATTTTCCTGATATGTATGAATCTCTGGCATATGAAACATATGCAGAATCAGAGGCATTTTCTAATGGAATTGAAGCTCAATTACCTCCTGAAGGTTCAATAGCAAGAGGTTGGGATCCTTATGATTTTGAAGATTCAAATGCAGGCTATGAATTAGCTAAGAGTAAATTAATGTCTCCTATAGAAAATAATGAGCTTAACCTAAGCAAGGGTAAAGAGCTATATGAAATATATTGTTCTGTTTGTCATGGAGATAAAGGAGATGGAATGGGAATTCTAGCTCAAAGAGAAAAGTTTTTAGGTATACCTGCATATATAGATAGAGAAATTACGCCAGGAAGTATTTATCATGTGTTGATGTATGGTATAAATGCGATGGGATCTCATGCTGGACAAGTTAATGAAGAAGAAAGATGGCAGATTGCACAATACGTAATGAAATTAAGAGAAGAATCAAAAAAGGAATAAATGAATCAAGACTATAATTTTTCAAGCAAAGTAAAAATATTTTCTTTAAGCCTTGTTGTATTTGGTTTAATAGGGATTGCTTATGGATTTTATTCTGCGCCAAGTACTGTTGAAGAAGCAAAGGAAATTGTAGCTAATATGAGTCATGGTTCTGATCACGGAGGAGAATCTGATCATGGAGGAGAATCTGATCATGGAGGAGAATCTGATCATGGAGGAGAATCTGATCATG
>ERZ891134.1127-NODE-1127-length-19578-cov-4.884034_pt1 | contig 19578 bp, 18 predicted proteins | sample MGYA00520888_ERZ891134 | MGnify/ENA primary metagenome ERZ891134 (study PRJEB32303, sample SAMEA104408692) | aquatic metagenome | biome: Brackish water; feature: Coastal; material: water | place: Baltic Sea | collected 2014-10-23 | depth 10 m ... | reverse complement strand
ATATGCCTTAGACGAGAAAATCAAGCTCTTGGCACAGCCCCGTGTAGATATGGCATTACTTCCTAATTTCAATGGCGTACAACAATCCAATAGTTTTAGGTTTTCTTTAGATTTAGGTATCGTTTACCCGATTCCGTAGGTGCAAATGTTTTAATGTATGGTGAAATATAACGAAAAAGGCTGCCATTGGCAGCCTTTTTCGTTAAAGATATAAATCGGTATTATTTACCGTTTAATTTGGCTTTGTAATATTCGCGGTTTAGATTGGCGATTACGGATAGGGGAATTTCCTTAGGACATTCAGCGGCACAGGCACCGGTATTGGTGCAGGCTCCAAAGCCTTCGGCATCCATTTGGTCTACCATCGCAACCACACGTGATTCGCGTTCTGCTTGTCCTTGTGGAAGCATCGATAACTGGGTTACTTTAGCTCCTACAAATAACATTGCAGATGCGTTTTTGCAGGCACTAACGCATGCACCACATCCAATACAAGTCGCGGCTTCAAAAGCCGTATCGGCAACTTCTTTAGGTATAAGGATGGAGTTGGCATCAACCGCGTTACCTGTGTTTACAGAAACATAACCTCCAGATGCAATGATGCGATCGAAAGCGCTTCTATTTACACTTAAATCTTTAATTACAGGGAATGCATTGGCTCTCCAAGGTTCTACCACAACAGTATCGCCTTCTTTGAAACTACGCATGTGTAATTGACAGGTAGTCACACCGCCTTTGGGTCCGTGTGGACGTCCGTTGATTACCATAGAGCACATACCACAAATACCTTCACGGCAATCGTGATCGAATGCGATAGGGTCTTTGCCGTCTTCAATGAGTTGTTCGTTCAATACGTCGAACATTTCAAGGAAGCTCATATCGGGGCTGGCTTGAACTTTATGTTCTTCAAAATGGCCTTGTGCATTTTCATTATGCTGGCGCCATACTTTCAAGTTTATATTCATTGTGTTTGCCATATCGATTATTTGTAACTGCGTTGTTGGATTTTGATATTTTCGTAGTTTAAATCTTCACGGTGAAGTTCGTAATCGTGATTGCTTTTGTTTTCCCAAGCAAAAACGTTCAAGAATTTATCATCGTCACGAAGGGCTTCGCCTTCTTCCGTTTGATGTTCTTCACGGAAGTGTCCGCCGCAACTTTCCTCACGAGCAAGTGCATCTAAGCACATCAATTCGCCCAATTCTAGGAAGTCGGCCACGCGACCTGCTTTATCCAATTCTGGATTGAATCCACTATCGGAACCGGGTACACGAACGTTCTTATAGAAATCTTCACGAAGGGCTCTGATCTGTGCGATGGCTTCTTTAAGACCTTTTTCGCTACGGGCCATGCCACACTTATTCCACATAATCAATCCCAATTCGCGGTGGTAGCTTTCCACGGTACGGGTACCTTTAATATTAAGGAATCCGGTAATGCGCTCATTGGCGCGTTTTTCGGCTTCTTCAAAGGCTTCGTGATCGGTTGGAATGGGTTTGGTGTGAATTTCATTACTTAAATAGTTTCCAATGGTGTAAGGAATTACAAAATATCCATCGGCTAAACCTTGCATAAGTGCAGACGCCCCTAATCGGTTGGCACCGTGATCAGAGAAGTTGGCTTCCCCTAAGGCATATAAGCCGGGAACGGTGGTTTGCAATTCGTAGTCAACCCAAAGACCGCCCATGGTGTAATGCACCGCAGGATAAATACGCATAGGAACTTCATAAGGATCTTCTGCCGTGATTTGCTTGTACATGTCGAACAAGTTGCCATATTTTTCCTTAATCAATTCTTTTCCTAAGCGCAAAAGGGTGTTATCATCTGGATTTGAAATTCCTTGTTTGGTGGCTTCCGCACGACCGTATTTGTGCATCATGTTGTGTTTGAAGTCCAAATAAACAGCCATTTTACTAGGTCCTACACCATAACCGGCATCGCAGCGCTCTTTTGCGGCACGGCTGGCTATGTCACGAGGTACTAAGTTACCAAAGGCAGGATAGCGACGCTCTAGATAGTAATCGCGTTCTTCTTCGGGAATATCGTTAGGGTGGCGGGTATCGCCTTGTTTTTTAGGTACCCAAATACGTCCGTCGTTACGCAAAGATTCACTCATAAGCGTAAGTTTAGACTGGTAATGTCCGGAAACCGGAATACAAGTAGGGTGAATTTGGGTAAAGCATGGATTGCCAAATAGGGCACCTGCTTTGTGTGCTTTCCACGCAGCGGTAACGTTACTTCCCATCGCGTTGGTGCTTAAGTAGAATACGTTTCCGTAACCACCAGTACACAACAATACAGCATGCCCGAAGTAGCGTTCTAATTTTCCTGAAACCAAGTTACGAGCAATAATACCGCGTGCTTTTCCATCTACTTTTACCACTTCTACCATTTCGTGGCGGGCGTACATTTTCACGTTTCCAAGACCTACTTGACGTTCGAGGGCAGAATACGCACCTAACAACAATTGTTGTCCGGTTTGTCCAGCTGCATAAAAGGTACGTTGTACTTGAGTTCCTCCAAAAGAGCGGTTACTCAAGGTTCCACCGTATTCGCGGGCAAAAGGAACGCCTTGAGCCACACATTGGTCGATGATATTGGTAGAAACTTCCGCTAGACGGTGCACGTTGGCTTCGCGTGAGCGGTAATCTCCTCCTTTAATGGTATCGTAGAATAGGCGGTGCACACTGTCACCGTCGTTTTGATAATTTTTGGCTGCGTTGATACCTCCTTGTGCGGCGATAGAGTGCGCACGACGGGGAGAATCTTGGAAGCAAAACGCAGAAACTTGGTAGCCCATTTCGGCAAGGGTTGCTGCCGCACTTGCACCCGCTAAGCCGGTACCAACAACGATAATACTTAAATTACGTTTGTTTGCGGGATTGACCAACGGAACTGAACTTTTGTATTTCGTCCACTTCTGCTCTAACGGTCCTTCTGGAATTTTAGCATCTAATTTCATACGTTTATTTGATTAATCCGAGGTGCATTACCACGGGAATGATAGCAAATGTTAAAGGAACAATAATAGAAAAGGCAATACCTATCGTGTGAATGATAGGGGTATACGATTTGTGCGCAATTCCAAGCGTTTGGAAGGCACTGCCGAAACCGTGTAATAAATGGTATCCAAGTCCCGCACAGCCTAAAACGTATACAATAACGGCAACCGGATTTTGAAATACGTTTACCATTTCAATGTACAAGTTTTCCAAATGTGCGCCCGAAGCGTATTCGAGGTGACCTAATTCGTGGGGAAGTCCAAAACGACTTACTACCCAGAAATGTTTCAGGTGCATTACCAAAAATATCAAAATGATGGAACCTAAAAGTCCCATGCTGCGAGAATACCATTTGCTGTTGGTGTTTCCTGGGTTGCCACCGTATTTGGATTTGCGCGCTTGGCGATTGCTGAGGGTAAGTGAAATACCTTGTACAATATGCCAAAGCAAGCCCACAAAGAGTCCGATTTCGGCGGTGCGAATGAACCAGTTTTTAGCCATGAATTCGGCAGCTACATTAAAGGTTTCTCCTCCGTCGTTAAAGAAAACGGTGGCATTGATGGCGCAGTGAACTACAAGAAAGGCAATTAATGAAATGCCCGTTACTGCCATGATTAGTTTTCGTCCGAGGCTCGAAGAAAACACAAACGATAATACTCCCATATTTAGATCTGTATCGATTTAATTTTGATTTAGGCAAATTTACAAAAAGGTAAGCATATAAGCAGTGTTTGTATGTGTATGTCGTATTTTAGAATGAATTTACGTAAAGATGAAACCAAGTGTTTTGCCGATTAGCGAATTGAATGTGTAACTTTTGACATTCATAACGCGATGAGGAAAACACATCTAGTGCATTGACATATAATTCAATAGGATTGCGGGGCCTTGAGAAGTTGCTTGGACAGTTGTTTTGCGATTTCTGCCAAAAGTATCAACAAGATTTTTCGCAAATATTACAAAATCAGTTCAAACCGTTTTGCATTTCGAGCATGCGCTGCACGTATTTGCCTAATACGTCGAACTCTAAGTTTACCTTGTTACCTGTTTTTAACTGTCCTAAATTAGTCTTTTCCCAAGTATGTGGAATGATAGCCACGCTGAAAGCCTCTGGAAAAGAATCTACCACAGTCAGGCTTACACCATTAATGGTGATGCTGCCTTTGGGAACTGTAATTCCAGCACCACTCGGGTAGCTAATGAACAGCATGTGCGAGCCGTTCAGGTCGTGAATTTCGTCTACCGTGCCCATAGCGTCTACGTGGCCTTGAACAATATGTCCGTCAAAGCGGCCGTTAGCCGGCATGCAGCGTTCTAAGTTGACATGATAACCCGAGTTCCACGTTTTAATGTGGGTTCTTTCTAAGGTTTCGTTTATGGCAGTAACGCGGTATTGATTTTTATCGGTGTCGATTGCAACTATGGTAAGACAAATTCCGTCGTGTGCTACACTTTGGTCTACTCTAAGTTCTTGTGCCATTGGATGTTGAAACGTAAAATGCACGTTACTGCCTTCTGGCTGTAGAGAAACGAGTAGGGCGGTATCTTCAACTATTCCGGTAAACATATGACACGATTATACAACATTGTTGTGACAAAAAGGTTCTAGAAATCGAAATAAATATGACATGTTGACACAAAAAGTCATTTTTTTGCAGTTGGCAAAGAGTTTGAAGATAAAAAGAACAAACAATGTTTAACATGAACAAGAAGGCAAAGAATAAAGTTAAAGAAGATCTTTCACAAAATTCGGAGGAGATCCAAGATAAGGATACGGTAGGCTCACAAGAAGAAGTGAGTACCGAAGAAGGAAATATAGAAAATGCCAATCAACCAGAGGAAGCTACAGAGATGGATGCGGCAGATGCGGTTCAAGTGGAGCGTGATAAATATTTGCGTTTGTACAGTGAATTTGAAAATTTCCGCCGCAGAACAACAAAAGAGCGATTGGAATGGATGCAAAATGCATCAAAAGACCTTATGGTTGAATTGTTACCTATCGTAGATGATATGGAACGTGCTTTGAAGGCGATGCAGAAGTCGGGCGATAGCGCCGCTGTTGAAGGAATGGAGTTGATCTTTAAAAAGTTATACGGTACTCTAGAAAAGAAAGGCTTGAAGCCAATGAATGCCCAAGGGGAAGTATTTGATCCTGAAATTCACGAAGCAGTTACCCAGTTTGATGCGCCTACTGAAGACATGAAAGGCAAAGTGATTGACGAGTTGGAAAAAGGTTATTTTTTGAATGATAAAGTAATACGATTTGCCAAAGTGGTAGTCGGAAAATAAACAATGAGCAAAAGAGATTATTACGACATACTGGGCGTTTCTAAAAACGCTACTGCCGATGAGTTGAAAAAAGCCTATCGCAAATTAGCCATTAAATATCATCCCGATAAAAATCCGGATGATAAAGATGCGGAGGAAAAATTCAAAGAAGCCGCTGAGGCTTACGATGTGCTTAGCAATCCTGAAAAGAAAGGCCGTTATGACCAATTCGGACATGCCGGAATGGGTGGCGGTTCAGGATTTGGAGGTGGTGGATTCAGCATGGATGATATCTTCTCTCAGTTTGGTGATGTTTTTGGCGACGATAGTATCTTCGGCTCCTTCTTTGGCGGCGGCGGAGGTCGCGGTCGCGGAAATCGCAGAACCGTAGGGTCTAATATCAGAATAAAATTAAAACTCACCCTTGCCGATATGCGCAACGGCGTTGAGAAAAAAGTCAAGTACCGCAGAATGGTGGCGGCACAAGATGTTAAATTCGGCAGTTGCAGGCATTGTGGAGGTAGCGGTGTGGTGAAGCAAGTAACCAATACGTTCCTCGGACAGATGGCCACTCAAAGTGCATGTCCAGTTTGTCAAGGTTTAGGTAAAGTTATTGAAAGTAAACCTAAAGATGCCAACGAACAAGGACTCATCGCACAGGAATTCGAAACCAGTATCAAAATCCCAGGGGGTGTTGCCGATGGTATGCAATTGAGCGTGCAAGGTAAAGGTAACGAAGGTCCTGCCGGTGGTGCATCTGGTGATTTGATTGTGCTTATAGAAGAAGTTCCCCATGAAGAATTGAAACGCGACAATAACAACGTGTTGTATAATTTGTGGTTGAGCTTTCCTGAGGCCGCAATGGGAGCGAATATTGAGGTGCCTACATTAGACGGGAAGGCGAAAATAAAGGTAGATTCAGGCACACAGGCAGGTAAGATATTGCGTTTGAAAGGAAAAGGATTTCCTGATTTAAACGGATATGGTACCGGCGATCAATTGGTGGTTATAAATGTATACGTGCCTCAAAAATTGAGTACGGAAGAAAAAGAGGTGCTCATGAAATTGCAGGAGAGCAAGAATTTCCGCCCCGACGAAGAAAATAAATCCTTCTTCGATCGCATGAAAGACTTTTTTTAAGTGAGCTAATCGGCCGCTCCCACTTTTTGTTTAATATTGCGCATGCATCGTGCTTTCATCAAGCAAATATGTTGGGCGGCAGTGATACTACTGTTTTCACCCACGTGGGGGCAAAATATAGATTTTGCCCAATATAAACCTACGATTTCTCAAGGTCCGGTACCTGCTTCCTTAAAACGGAGTACGACTTCATCGGTTCAGGAAAATATCCGCAAAATTAAAAGCAATAAATCTGACAGGAAAACCAAAAGACTCGAACAAGAACATTCGATTCGAGTAGGTTTCGTGGAAGAAGAATTGCTAACAGGCGGTCAGATACTCTATGGCGAGCCCATGTCGGATTTTGTAGAAAAAGTAGGGTTAAAAGTGTTGGAATCCTATCCTGAATTATCAGAGAAATTACAATTTTATGTGTTGCGTTCGCACGTTCCCAATGCATATACTACCTCTGGAGGCTTGGTTTTTGTGAGTATTGGTTTGCTCGCGAGAATTGAAAACGAAGCGCAGCTGGCGGTGGTTTTGGCTCATGAAATCCAGCATTATGTAAAGCGTCATTCCTTACAAACCTTCAAAGATGTAGCCGATGCCAAGCGCAATTTAGATGGGGAAGCCTTAGAAACGAAGCTGGAATACTTATATCGATTCTCAAAAGATCAAGAGCTCGAAGCAGATGATTTGGGATACGAAATGATATCCAAAACCAATTACGATCTGAGCGAAGGCATTTATGGTTTTGAGGTCCTGAAGTACAGTGCATATCCATTCTTAGAAACGCCCGTTTCATTGGACTCTTTTGCATCAGAATATTATGTGTTTCCAGATGCGTTGCGCGACAAAATCAATCAAGAAATTGAAAAAGCGGATGCCAGTAATAAAAAGTCAGACGAACAAGAGCTCATCGATGCCAATAGAACCCACCCGCATTTAGACATGCGCATTTTAGCGCTGAAGGGTAGGGTTGAAGCATTGGATATGTCGGGAAAGCAAACTTATATAATAGGTAAGGCGGCTTTTGATGAAATGCAAAAAATTGCTCGACACGAATTGTTACTTCTTTTTATGCGCCGCGCCGACCATGGTAGAACCCTGTATTTGTCGCGCATTTTTGAAATACTCTACGGGCCTACGCCCTTTGTTTCTAGGGTGAAGGCAATGTCTTTGTATGCTTTGTTGAATCATAAACTTTCTGGACATGATTTAGAGAAGTACGGTTGTGAAGTGAGCAGCAATAGAGGCATGTGGAGGCCTTTGTCGGCAGGTTTGAAATCTTTGGATGCCAAAGAAATGTCGGCCTTTGCCATGCGTCTTTTGTGGTTGGAATATGTTAAATATCCTCAAGATGCGTTTTTGAAAAAAACATGGGAACAAAGCTTGCAATTAATACAGCAAAAGGCCCTTTTAGATATCAAGACATTTTTGGATTATCAGGTGCCTTCTAGCGCCGATACGATAGAATTAAAGGATGATGCCACAAAAAAGATGGAGGAAACTCCAACCAACCCCTTGCTTTCAAGGCCAGATAGGCGTTCTTCTAATTCCCCCAAAACAATTAAACAAAGCGGTCCGTATTACATGGCATGTATGTATGGACTTCCAGAGACAAATCGACTTAAATCGGAGTTTGAAAGAGCGGCATTGAATTTTACGGAAATAGCGGGTAAGCGTGATTCGCGCGAGCAATTGGCCAAGGACCGTGAAAAGGAAAGCAAGCGGTATTCCTTTACCAATCCAGATTACAGTGGGTTGGTATTGATGCAGCCGCGATTGACCCAATACAGCGGTAAGAATTTTAGCGAGAATGAGCGCAACTATTTTGCGGAGGAGAAATCAAAACTGCTTATTACCAACGTTTGGAAAGAAGTTGCCAAGATTTCCAATGATGATTTGCATATTTTGGAGAACAAAGCCAAAGCAGACATGAAAACGGAAGATATCAATCGATTTACTCAGGTAAACGACTGGATCATGGAGCGTTTGAATAACGATACCAACGAAATGATTTTATTCTATTCGCAGTATGTTTCTGACGTCATGCAGCCGTTTGGCACTCCTTTGGTGGCTTGGACGGGTTATGATTATGTGTTATATAAAAGACCTTTGGATATAAACGGGTTGATGACTTCCATTATGTTCTTTCCTTATCTGCCGGTATATCTGTATTTTCAATTGCAAACAGATGGCTTTACCAAGCAGTATACGGTGGTATTTAATACCGAAAGCAGCAAATTGGTATTCAATTATAATAAAAAACGGGAGGTGAAATTGCAAACCGACTACCTGAAAGCCCACGTTTACGAAACCCTTTACGAAATCCGACACGCCAAACAACTCAAATAATGAAATTGATGTTTAAATTAGGGGTGCTTGCATGCACCGTATTTATAGCTACTTCTTCCATGGCTCAGAGTAATCCAGGTTATTTAGGCAATACACAAGTCGCAGAAATCACTACCAATTGGTATGTGCCGGGTTTGGCGGCTCATGGACCTTGGATTAAAAATCATACGTCTATTTCTTACGAAAAAGCCATGCGTAAGAACTTCTCTTGGAGGGGTGGAGTGCGTTTTGGATCGGGAGAGTTTGACGTTGCTGAGAATTTGACTTATTTTAATGTATATCAAGATGAACCTTGGGGAGGATCACAGTCTACTAGTCCAGCTAGAGGTACACTGGGATATTCTTTAACGGAGTTTTTTATTGCACCCCGTTGGTATAATAATAATTCCGGAGCCTTAGCTCCTTTTGGAAGCTTTTTTGGCTTAGAATTGGCTTATGCAAACATAGGAATTGAAGATAAAATTGTTTGGGACGGGCAAGCCATAAAACTACCCGCTATAACAGAAGGTTTCAGTACCTTAAGTATGGCCATTCAATGGGGACACCGTAGGGTATTATTCGATAATTTGTGTTGGGATTACCACATGGGTATAGGGTTTAACGTACTCAATACGGGTAACGCAAGCGTGGCATATTTCGAAGATGGTACATCTTACGACGATCATGAAGCAGTGGTACACTCAATGGTATTACAGCCGCTCGCATGGGGCCGTATTTTCCATGGCGGCTTAGGATTGTCGTATTTGTTCTAGTCTCTCAACTATTTAAGGGAATTTAGGAAACTGCTGAAAATCGGGTTTCCGCTTCTCTAAAAATGCATGCTTGCCTTCTTGGGCTTCCTCCGTGAGGTAATATAATAAGGTGGCATCGCCGGCTAATTCCATGAGGCCATGTTGTCCGTCTAATTCGGCATTAAACGACCGTTTGAGCATCCGGATGGCCATTGGACTGCGTTCCATAATGGTCATGCACCAATCTACCGTTTCGTCTTCTAATTGGGCTAAAGGCACTACTTTATTAACCAATCCCATGCGTTCGCATTCTTCAGCGGTGTATTGACGGCATAAAAACCAAATTTCACGTGCCTTTTTCTGTCCTACAATACGCGCCAAATAACTACTTCCAAAGCCACCGTCGAAACTGCCCACCTTAGGACCCGTTTGTCCGAATTTAGCCCCTTCTGCCGCGATGGTTAAATCACAAACTACATGCAATACATGTCCGCCCCCAATGGCATATCCATTTACCATGGCAATGACGGGCTTAGGCAGCGAGCGTATTTTCTTATGTAGGTCGAGTACGTTCAACCGGGGAATACCCGATTCATCTACATAACCTCCTATACCTTTTACGTTTTGATCTCCGCCCGAACAGAAGGCTTTGTCGCCCGTTCCAGTAAGGATTACTACTGATATTTGTGGATTTTCGCGACAGTGGTCGAAGGCATCAAGCATATCGGTCACGGTTTGTGGCCGGAACGCATTGTAAACCTCGGGTCGGTTGATGCTTATTTTTGCGATTCCTTCGAAGAAGTCGAAGGTGATATCAGAATACTCTTTAATGGGTGTCCAGTTGCGTTGACTCATACGGTTGCAAAATTAAGCATTTCGCATCAACGCAACGGGACCCATTGGTTTAATCTTGTTTTTTAAACTTTGAAATTTAGTTAAACATGTAATTGGTAAGGATTACATCCCTATGAACAAGCCAAACGCATTGCGGGTTTGTTCGTTACCGCCGCCCACATTATTCAAGATAGGAAGTAAGCTGGTTCTTGCGAACACGCCTACACGTTTGTATTGTAGATTCACAAATGGATCTACAATGAAGGGGTTGGTATGGAAATTACCTCTTACTGAAACCGTGGTTTTATCGGCGTATTTAACGTCGGTTTGCGACTGAAAGCGATACCCTACATAAGCACCGAATTGTACTTTATAGTTAGGTCTGCGTTGTTTGTTTTGGTATCCAATAGCCAAAGGAACCGTAACGGTGGCTATAGAGAAAGAGCTGGAATTGGCGTCTTCCGCTTTGCCAAATTGGTCTTTGCTTGTTTGTGGGTCTACGCTGTAATGGGCAAACGAATCGCTACGCGCCATCAAGCGTACATTGGCGTCTTCAAAGGTGAAATATTCTTCTTCAATGCCGAGTCCAAACCAAAAACGCCATAGACCTTGACTTAAGTTTTTCCCGAAGGAAATTTCGAAATTGCTAATATTAGAACTGATGAATTTAGTAGAAGGCAAAAAGCGACCTGCCGTGTTTGAGCCAGCAGCTATCGGACTTAATGCGTTGTTCAAGCTCACAAATCCGAAACCAAAACGGGTTTGAAAATCGTATTTCTTCGGCTTGGGCTCTTCGTATGAAAAATCTTGGTTGTAATCAAAATCGGGGACAGCTTCATACGCGCCTTCTTCCGCTGGGGCTTCTTCAATCACGTCCACACTTGGGTAGGGCATTTCTACATCGTCTTCTGCGGTAGTGGTATCCGTATCGGTTTGAGCATAGCTGCTTGCAGACAATCCCAAAAGGACCATGATAAAAAGGGGTTTGATATACGTATGTTTCATATTTTGAATCAAAAATAGTAAAATTCGCAACTGTTTTGAACTATTTCTTTCGCCTCTTCAATTACTTTTATATTTTTGAGGGAGAATGGATAAAGTGCATCGGCATGATCTCGTACTATTTGCTGATACTCTTGTTGATTCATCTTTGTATCGGTAAAACGGCTATTTAACGGAAAAGTTACACCTGAAAACAAAAAATATGGCAACAATAACAGATAATTGGTTTGAAACTTGGTTTGATACAAACTATTACCACGAATTATACCAACATCGAGACGAAGAGGAGGCCCGTGTTTTTATTGCCACTATGGTGATGTATTTAGAACTTCGGGCGGGTGAACGTATACTGGATTTGGCCTGTGGCAAGGGCAGGCACAGTAGAGAGTTGCAAAAACACGGTTTGGAAGTAGTGGGTATTGATCTTTCGAAGAACAGCATTGAAGAGGCCAAGATTTACGAGTCGGAAGATATGGTTTTTGACATTCACGACATGCGGAAATCGCTTGCCAAATACGGAAAATTTGATGCCATCTTTAATATTTTCACGAGCTTTGGTTACTTCAATTCGCGAGAAGAAGATGTGAAAAGTTTGATGAATGTATCCAAAGCACTTATTCCAGGCGGACAGTTTGTGCAAGATTATATCAATGCGGCAGCGGTGGTTTCAAAACTTCCCGAGAAAGGTGAAAAAGAAATAAACGGATTGCTTTTTTCTTGGTCGAAATACCTCGATAATGGATATATCGTAAAAGACATTCAAGTAAATGACGGCGGTGATCTTAAGAACTTCCAAGAGCGGGTAAAGGTGTATTCCATTGAGGAACTGAAAGCCATACACAAAGAAGCGGGTTTGAAAGTGGTAGCCGAATTTGGCGCTTATGAATTGGATCCTTACGAGGCGGAAACTTCCCCCAGAATCATTTTGGTATCTGAAAAGTAATGATACAGCAATTATTAGAATTCGACGATCGCCTGTTCGTATTGATCAATCAAAAATGGGCGCGCGAAAGTTTGGATTCGTTAATGATAATTCTGAGCAGCTCACGGACCTTTGTGCCGTTTTATATATGGGCTATTTATAAGTTAATCCAGCGTTATAAACGCAAGTTTTACATCCCTGTATTGTTGGCGGTAGTGGCTTTCGGACTCGCCGATAGCATCAGTTCGAGGGTTTTCAAGCCCAATTTTAAAAGGGTACGTCCTGCTTTCGAGGCCCATCTCACACCCCGAACCCCCGATGGCATGCCCGGTGGCAAATATGGTTTTGTAAGTTCGCATTCGGCCAATGCCTTTGCCGTGTATCCCCTATTGGTGATGATGGTTTTTTACCGAAAAGATTTGCGGTTTTCGCAAAACAAAAACCAAAAAATGGCTTTTGCCACAGCTCTTTTCGTGGCCTTTTGGATTGCCTATTCTCGGGTGTATCTGGGCAGACATTATGTCGGAGATGTGTTTTTTGGGGGAATTTTAGGGGCGGCTATAGGACATCTTTTGTGGAAGGCATACGCTAAGTTTGCCTTAGAAAAAGCGTTGCTTACCGACGAATTGATGTAATTTTGTTGCATGTCGTACGAATTCATATTGGTAAATCCACAAATAGTTCCTTTTGTAGCTACCATTCAACTCAATCGCCCGAAAGAATTAAACGCCCTCAACCTTCAATTAATGGGGGAAATACGTCACGCCTTAGAAACTTTTGATGCGGATGATGCCATCAGAGCCATTGTGATTCACGGAAACGAGCGTGCATTTGCAGCCGGTGCCGATATCAAACAAATGGCAGGTCGCACCGCGGTAGATATGTTGCAAATTGATCAATTCAGTACCTGGGATAGTATCAGAAGAACCAAAAAGCCCATCATTGCAGCCGTGAGCGGTTTTGCTTTAGGCGGGGGCTGCGAGTTAACGATGTTATGCGATATGATTGTGGCGAGTGAAACCGCACAATTCGGTCAACCCGAAATTAATATAGGAGTCATGCCCGGTGCGGGAGGTACTCAAAGATTGACCCGTGCGGTAGGTAAGGCCCGTGCCATGGAAATGGTTTTAACGGGTAATTTTATTTCGGCCCAGGAGGCCAAAGAGGCGGGACTCATAAATAAGGTAGTGCCAGTAGCATTGTATTTAGATGAAGCCATTAAGATGGCGCAGAAGATAGCGGAGAAGTCGCCCATAGCGGTGCAGTTGGCAAAAGAGAGCGTATTGAAAGCCTTTGATGCAGGACTGCAAGAGGGATTGTACTTCGAAAGAAAGAATTTTTACATGTTGTTTGCCACCGAAGACCAGAAGGAAGGCATGAATGCGTTTATTGAAAAGCGCAAGCCGGAGTTTAAGAACCGGTAATAATTGTAAATTGATAATTGTTAATTGTCAATTTGCAAAGCTTTATAATGGTTGTTAATTAAAAATTGACCATTAAGTATTAACCATTAAAAAAGGCCGCTTTTCAGCGGCCATTTTTTTTTAAGATTATTTGACGTCTGCGTACACGCAGTTCGAATAATAGGCTTTAGATTCAGATGGATACCATTTCCAAACAACAGCAATAACAGCGGTGTTGCTCGCGTTATATTTCCAATTAGAGTAATTCTCACCAAAAGCAGTTACCCAGTCACTGGTTAAACCTTTGTAATTAACCGCAACGGTTTTTTCGACTTCCGCATTAGCGGCAGCCGATGAACTGAAAATAGGGCTAATACCAGAATATCCGTTTTGGGGAAGTCCAGCAACCGGTGTTTTTAAACCTGATGTAGCAGTTGCGGTAATGCCACTTGCTCTCAAGATATTGCGTGTAGCAATAGTGTTGAATGTGCCCTGATCTACCGCTTGACGGGTATTGCCATTCTTTTCAACTACCAACAAAGAAATGTAGTATTCTGCACCTGCTTCAGGAGCAAACGCTTTTGCCTTGTAGGTAACATTGATGGTATTGCCAGATGCACTACCTCTTACCGCAACGCCCACTTCCGGGGTGTTAGACACATATCCGTTGGCGTTTCCTAAAACGTCGTCCTTGCTAGCGCTGCTTCCCATATTGGTACCTGCAGAATAGAAGAAGTTAATACCAAAATTTGTGGTTGGAGGATTCATATGCACCAACAGTCCATTATTGATTAAATTCACAAAGGGAGTATCGTTATTATCCTTGTAAAAGAAAGGCTGTAAATACGGAATAATAGCTTGGTTGTTCGCCACAATTACAGGTTGGAATGTCATTCCTACAATATCGTTGGTGTTAGAAGTGGCTACAATGTCATTGAAAATAGGAATATTCGTAGCGGCATCGCCTCCTGCAGGACCGTATACTCCGGAATGTCCTACATAGGATACTAAAGCGCGTTGTTTTTGCTCTACGGTTAACGGACCTGAGTTGCCGCCATCGGTTGGCTCATCATCTTTACAACTGTTCATCGTTGCCATCAAGCTCACTGCTGTTAGGGCAAATAGGATTTTTTTCATGGGTATATTTTGTATTACTGTTTTAATTTAGATTTACGAATTAAGGTATTTTTATCGCGTTTTGCAATAATATTTACGCAGAGCGGTGCAAAATTAGTCGGCACTCACGTTTGGACTTTCGTAAATAATGTGTGTTACTTTGCAAACCAAATATTTTCAACCGCATATGTTAAATCTCATTCTTTTTGGTCCTCCAGGAGCCGGCAAAGGCACACAAAGCGAAAAATTGATAGGCGCTTATGGCCTAAAGCATATTTCTACCGGCGATTTATTGCGGGCAGAACGTAAAGCGGGTACCGAATTGGGCTTGCAAGCCGATACCTATATATCTAAGGGAGAATTAGTGCCCGATGCGGTAGTGGTGGGTATGGTGCGCAATTTTATGAAAGAAAATGCCGATGCTAATGGATTTATCTTCGACGGATTTCCCAGAACAACCCCACAAGCGCAAGCGCTAGATGAATTATTGGCAGAATTCAATACCCAAATTCATTTGGTATTGGGATTGGAAGTAGAGGAAGATGAATTGGTGAAGCGTTTATTGTTGCGCGGACAAAGCAGCGGCCGCGTAGACGATCAAGACGAAGATACCATCCGCAATCGCTTCCGCGAATACCAAAACAAAACCCTTCCCTTGCAAGATTATTATCAAAATACAGGTTGCTATAAAGGCGTTCACGGTATGGGGGAAATTGAAGACATCTTTGCCGCTTTGTGCGCGCATGTGAATGCCTTGTAATTAAGCCTCCTGCCCATTAAAGAATCCAAAATCCCCATTCATACATATAAAATCTATGATACTACACCCACTTACCAAGAAGCCGTTGAAGTGGGTGTTTTTTGATTTAGATAATACTTTGTGGGACTTCGATGGGAATGCCCATGCTGCCTTAAAGGTGCTATTTGAACGGCATCAATTAGCCTATCATACTGGCTACCAAGAGGAACAATTCATACATATTTATAAAGATGTAAACGCGGCTTATTGGAAACGCTATGAGAAAGGCGAAGTGAGCAAAGACGTGCTACGTACCGCCCGTTTTACCGATACGTTTGCGTTAATGGGACTTCCCCCGGAATTATACCCGCCTAATGTTTGGGACGAATACTTAGATATTTGTCCGCGCATGACCGTGTTGATTCCCGGCGCGAGAGAATGCTTGGCTTTTATGAAAGCACATGCGAAAATTGGTATTTTAACAAATGGATTTGAACTGACGCAGAAAATAAAATTGGCAGAATCGGGTTTGGATCAATGGATCGATTACGTGCAAAGCTCGGAAGCATTTGGCAGTGCCAAACCTTCAAAAGAGTTCTTTGACGCGGCCTTGGAATTTGCACAGATTTCATCCGAAGAGTGCATCTATATCGGCGATAATTGGCATACCGATGTGGAGGGGGGGATGAATGCGGGTATACTCACATACCGATACTGTTATCAAGACAGTGAAGCCAATATAGCCATTGAGTCTCACCCCTTATTTGGCGGTGAAGTGCGTTCTTTGACCCAATGGTGTCAATCGTTTTAAACGTTTGTGCATTTAATTGGTTATTTTTGCAATTATGAATAAGATTTTAACTTTGATTGCCTTGTTGGTTTGGGGTGGTTTTACTTCCGCCCAAAATACAATTGGATTGGTGAAAGGTTCAGAGGCAACCTTTTATGCCGATGAAAACCTTCCCGACGGTTTTAAATCGTGTAAATTTCAATTTTATAACAAAGGAGACAAAGACATTACCATAGAATACCGTCAAGTCGAATTGGATTTTCCTGAATCGTGGTTGATTTCCTTTTGCGATAATCGCGATTGTTTACCTAATTTTCCGTTAACAGGAACGTATTCGCCGATTAAACCGGGCGATACGACTGAATTAAAGTTAGATGTGTTTCCTTCTGGAGGTGCTGATTCTGCCTTAATTAGATATGCCATTTGGGATAAAAACTTGCCGAATTTGATTGATACCTTAGTATACAGAGTATATGCCCGTTGGGGTTTGAATGTACAATCGATGAGCCATTTTAATACCCGTATTTTCCCCAATCCGGTGCAAGGTACTGAGTTGGTAGTATCGGGAACGGCTATTTCAAACGTGCAAATTTTAAGCACCGATGGCCGTGTTATGTTGAATCAAGACGGGAATTCTCTTAATGAACTGCGTTTGAATTTAGAGAGATTATCAAACGGTCATTATTACATCCAAGTGCGTCACGCAGCCGGAATGGATTCGCATTCATTGCAATTGAACCGTTAAAATCAGACGGAACCAATGCACGTGCCGGCCTATGCGTGGATTCTTTCCCTGGTTGTGGGAATTGCGTTCTCATGGTGGGCCTATCGCTTTTTATGGCCTAAAAACCACCTTTGGAAGCTTGCCGCCATCTTGAGGGCCGCCGTTGTGGCCCTTGCAGTTTTATGGGTGTTCGATCCCATAGTTAATTTTGTAGATACACAAACCAAGCCCGCTCAATGGGATGTTTATGTAGATGTTTCGAATTCCACTCGCGCCGATTCCCAAGAGCTGCAAAATTTCTTAGATACCCTAAAAGCAGAATTCAAATCCCCCAATATACGGGTGTTTGCCTTTGCCGAAGGATTGGTGCCCTATGCTAATAAGCATACTCTCGGGGGAAATCTTACGCGCCTGGATCATGTTTTAACACATATGCAAGCGAATAAATCCCAAACGGATTTGAGGTGGATTTTTAGCGATGGAATCGTAAACCAAGGGCGCATGCCGCAATCGTTTGAATTGGCTGACATTGGACCCATTGCTGCTGTAGGCATCGGTGATACCACTTTGTATTTGGATTTGTCAGTCAATGAATTGTTAGCAAATGATGAAGTTTTTCAAGGCAATACCACTGATATAGAAGCCACGATAGAAGCCTTGGCTTCAAAAGGTAAATCCTTGAATATAGAACTTTGGGTGAATGAGGTTTTACAAGAACAGCAAACTTGGATACCCGATTCAGAACGCAGTAAAAAGAAGGTGGGTTATACCTTGAAAACCGCAGGTCAAAGTAATGATTACTTGAAAGCAGTGGTGAAAGTAAAGCCGGCTGCGGGAGAACGGAATGTGGCGAATAATCAGCAATCTGTTTTGATAAAAATATTAGATCAGCGTAAAATTATCGATTTTGTGTATGCAGGTCCTCATCCAGATATAAAAGCCTTGCAACTGGCTTTGGCTGATAAAGAAGCCTACACATTACGGGTATATTCAGAATCGGAAGGCTTGAAAAAAGATGCAGATGCCTATATAGCTCACGGTATTAGATCAAAAGCGACTTTGGATTTGCTGTCCAATACCGCAAAGCCTATTTGGTGGTTTGCGCCCAATAAAGAAAGCCTTCAAACGGTATTTGATGCAAAAGAAACGGCAGCGGTGCGCAGGGGCTTGAGTGGATTTCAGGAAACCGTTCCCGCTTGGAATTCTGAATTTCAGTTATTTGAAATACCCAATGCGAATCGCGAAAAAACACTGTGGAATGCCGTAGAAAGTCCCTTGTTGGCCATAAAATCACCGTGTGAAGAGGTGCAAATGTATCAGGTTTGGTCAGGTACACAAACCAATGTGCCGTTGATGATTAGTCGCAAAACCAAAAGAGCTGAGCATCTGTTTTTGGGTTGGGGGATTTGGCGTTGGCGCATGAATGAATTCCGAAAAAATGGAAATTCAAACTTGTTTGATGCTTGGGTGGTGCGAAATATACAGTGGTTATTACGAGCTAATTCTGGAAAATCGGGATGGGAATTTGTGCGTCCCGAAGGCATAGTAAATCTGGGATATTCAAAGAAATTGAAATGGATATGCTACGATGAAGCCGGAGAAAAGAAAGTTGCCGAAGGCGTGGAAGCGTATGTCGAAAATATGAACAAAAAGGCGGTAAAATTAAATCTCGTAATAGATAATGACGAATATGTGTGTGTTTGGAATCCTGAATTTAGTGGTTTGAATAAATTGGTACTCCGAAACGCACAGGGTGAAGTGCTTCGTGAAGGCATTATTGATGTCGTAGAGAATACAATTGAGGATATGCAGAAACAGGCTCAACATGGGGTTTTAGCGGAAATTGCAAATAAAAGTAGTGGTATTTTTGGCGATTTTCGCGGAAATCGAAGCGAGTATTTGACCAAAATCAAAAAAATGGAATTAGACAAGCCGGGAATAATTATGAGAGAGGAGGGCCTTCCCTTCGAAAGATGGCCGGTGATATTGATGGTAATGGTTGGATTGTTAAGTATAGAATGGTTTTTAAGAAAATGGCTGGGAAAAATTTAACGAATACGGCTACACGGGTGGTAGTGGGAATGAGCGGTGGAGTAGACAGCTCAGTGGCTGCTTATTTGCTTATGCATCAGGGGTATGATGTAGTGGGCTTGTTCATGCGCAACTGGAATGATGCAAGCGTTACACTCGAAGACGAATGTCCATGGATCGACGACAGTCGCGACGCAATGATGGTTGCCGAGCAATTAGGAATTCCATTTCAAGTAGTAGATTTCAGCGAATCATATAAGCAACGAATTGTAGATTACATGTTTAAGGAATACGAAGAGGGCAGAACTCCTAATCCGGATGTGCTTTGTAATCGAGAAATTAAGTTTGATTTATTTTTAAAAGAGGCTTTAAAGTTGGGGGCGGACTTTGTGGCTACAGGTCACTATGCTCGCAAGGGAGAATTTGTGAATGCACAAGGGGAAACGGAGTATCAGTTATTAAGGGGTTTAGATTCTAATAAAGATCAGAGTTATTTTTTATGTCAGCTCAATGCCGAGCAGTTGGCAAAAGCCCTTTTC
>ERZ891134.1117-NODE-1117-length-19693-cov-18.037580_pt1 | contig 19693 bp, 6 predicted proteins | sample MGYA00520888_ERZ891134 | MGnify/ENA primary metagenome ERZ891134 (study PRJEB32303, sample SAMEA104408692) | aquatic metagenome | biome: Brackish water; feature: Coastal; material: water | place: Baltic Sea | collected 2014-10-23 | depth 10 m ... | reverse complement strand
TGTATATTTATCTTTTATTTAACATAATATACATTATACGAAGTAATAAAATTAAGAGATGAAGATATGTTCCCACTCACCCATCGTTAAATAACCAAGAAGTACAAATACGGAAATCCACCAGTATCTAAAGATGAACTGCTTTACCTGTTTAGATGAATAGCGAAATTTATCTGGATGTAACAGTATGACTAAACCTACTGCTACTAACACAACGGTACCAAATATATTCTCTAATGACATATCACCACCCTGTTTATTTAATCCTCATAGCATCAATGTTTATTACATTCTTCAAAACTATCTCCATCAGTTGTATAATTTAGTCAATATGAAGAAAATACTATTTGTATTATTATGCCTTTTTTATTTTATATTCACCTCAATTAATACTACCTTTGCAAATGATAAAAAAGTTGGGATCTTTTATGATGAAAGATTTCTATTGCATGACACAGGGCCCAATCATCCAGAAAACCCTGATCGTTTAATTCCTGTCATTCGTGATCTTAAAAAAAATGATCAAATACTATCAAATACTATTTGGCCCAATTTTGATATCGCAACAGTTGAGGAATTAAATTTAGCCCATTCAAAGGAATATATTGAGTTAGTAGATCGGCAGGTTTCTCAATTAAACAATAATAGAGCTTATTTAAGTACGGGCGACACCCCTATTTCCAAAGATTCTAATCTTGTCGCAAAGTTAGCTGTGGGTGCAGGATTAGAAGCCGTTGATCAAATAATGGCTGGTGATTTATCCTCTGCATTTGCAATAGTGAGGCCTCCAGGACATCATGCATCATCCTCAACGGGGATGGGTTTTTGTATTTATAACAGCGTTGCTGTTGTCGCAAGATATTTACAAAAAAATTATGGTTTAAAAAGAATTCTAATTGTTGATTTTGATGTTCATCACGGTAATGGTACACAAGATATATTTTATGAAGATAATACCGTATTTTATTTTAGTGTGCATCAACATCCACTTTTCCCTGGAACCGGTCGGCCAAATGAAATAGGTAAAGGTGAAGGTGAAGGTTATACATTAAATGTAGAGCTTTCTAAAGGGAGTGGAAATAATGAAGTGATTAAAGCATTTAATTCAAAATTGAGGCCCGCAATGGATAAATTTAGACCAGAATTTGTATTAGTCTCCGCAGGTTTTGATGCTCACTTGGGAGATCCTTTAGGGCAGTTAAATTATACTAATGAGGGATATGGGATTGTTGCAGAGATTTTACAAGATATTTCTCAAAAATATGCTAATGGAAGAATTCTTTATATGCTTGAGGGTGGATACAATGCTGACAATGTTTCTCAATCAGCTCAAAAAATTCTTAATGTTTTAATCACCTCCTCACAATAAAAATCAAAAAACTTAATGGTGCTGGCTGCAAGACTTGTAAATGAAACAGTGACTTTTGAATTTTTTTATAGCTCTAAATTAATTATGTGAAGGATATTATCTTCATGCCATATTTTAAGATAATTAATTTATACTAAAGCTGTGTTTATTAAAGGTAATTTGAATGGCAAAGGCGAATGGGAAAACACCCCCTAAAGGGACAAAAGCAGAATTAGCTGAAATCGATACCCTTATGAAAAAGGCGGTTGACCTTCATAGAAAAGAACAGCTTGATGCTGCGGTGGGTATCTACCGACAGGTGTTAGAAAAAAAACCAGGCTTTATACCAGCTATTGGTATGCTAGGGACTGCCCTAGGTCAAATGCATCAATTTGATGCCTCAATCAAGCTTTTAAAAGTTGCTATAAAGGCAAAGCCTAATTATGCTGTTTATTATAATAATTTAGCTTCTACCTACATACAGAGTAAAAATTACAACGAAGCTTTGAAAGTCGTTAAACAGGCCATCGATTTAGACGGTAATTATGTTGATGCGCAAAATACCATGGGTGTTATTTTAGGTCACCTTGACCGATATGACGAAGCCCTCGTTGCCTATGATAACTCTTTATCTATCAAGAAAGATGATCCCGAAACGCTTATCAAAATTGCGCTACTGCATCACCTATTTAATAAGCTTGATTTGGCATTGGAAACCATTAATAAAGTTATAGAAAAAGATCCAAAGCATAACAATGCCATCTTTATTAGATCTTTAACCAATCTTAAAAAAGGAAACTTTCAACAAGGTTGGCGAGATTATGAGAGTCGTATAGGAAAATTTAATATCAAAACTCATCACAAACAACCTACTTGGCGAGGTGAGGATATCAAAGGCAAAATCATTCTCATTTTTTCAGAGCAAGGACTGGGTGACACAATTAACTTTTCAAGATATGCAAGACTGGTTAAAGATCAAGGTCCAGCTCATGTTGTCTTAAGTGTGCAAGAGCCTTTGCATGAGTTAATTAAAAATTCAACATTTTTTAAAGATATTACCGTCATACCTCCTAAAAAAAAGCCTAAGAATTTTGCCTATCAAGTTCCAATATTAAGTTTGCCAGGTATTTTTAAAACGAATGGTGACACTATCCCTGAATTTGGCCCCTATATTGATGCCGAAAAAAATAAAGTAGATAGGCATAAAGACAAGTTTAAAAAAATTAAAGTGGGTCTAGTTTGGCGCGGTAATCCCGATTACTTAAGAGATGATATACGAAGTATTGAGCTGGAAGATTTTCTTCCTTACATCAAATCAACTAAGATTCAAGTTATTAGTTTACAAAAAAATAAAACAAAATCTGACGAAAAATTTTTGAAAAAAAATACTCAAATCATTGATATTATGGATGAGGTTGAAACCTTTTCTGATACAGCAGGCATTATAGAAAATTTAGATCTGGTCATTTCTGTGGATACTAGTGTGGCTCACTTAAGTGGTGCTATGGGTAAAAAAACTTGGACACTCATTCCATTCTCGCCCGATTGGCGTTGGCTCATGTACCGTGATGACACGCCATGGTATCAATCCATGACCTTATTCCGTCAAAAATCAGTGGGTGATTGGCAACCTGTATTAGAATCTATTAAGAAAAATTTAGCTGAGTGGATAGCAAACTCATAACTTAATATACATATTGAGGGAGTTAGGGCTGACCCTTTAAACCCATACCATACTGGCGATTGTTGCCTTCTTTATAGAATGGTTCTAGAAGCGAACCTGTAGCATGTAAAATTCTAAAGTATGCATAGATAAAGTCATAGTAGGTGATAGTAAAATTTCTTTGCGTTTCATGCAAGATGGTTTGTTTTTCATAGATATCCATGAGGCTACCCTCGTTTAAGGCATATCTTTGTACAGCTGAATCTAATGAGTCAGTGGAACTTTGTAATTGAGTCTTATAGTAACTGTTCTGTTTTTCTAGGGTTCTGTATGCATTCCAAGCCAATCTGACACTTTCCTCAACCTCAAGAACTCTTTGATCCTTCAAATCAGCCACAGAGTTAAGTTGAACTCTGGCTTGTGATTCTTCTTTTTTAATTTTACCGCCATCAAAAATGTTGTAACGTAATACAAGCATTGCTGTTGTGTAATCTCGATCAAATGCTGTTGCGCCACCGTAATATTCGTTTTTATTTGAGAAACCGTCCAATTCAAAATCAAGGGTTGGCATATTTAGTGCAGAACTTGCTTTAACCTTTGCCCTCGCCTCATCAACATCGTATTCAGCTGCTATTAACGTTGGATGATTTTTTTTAGCAATATGAATCACATCATCGAAGGGGTGACCTGAAAAGTACTTGGTATTCACGTCGGGTGAAAATTTAAATGGATCAAAATCAACCGGTGGCAAGAAAAAAGCCTTGGCCTTAAATGCTGCACGAGAGTCTTCAAAGTTATTAAATGCTGCCAGGTGGTTGATTTTTACTCGGTTTAAGCTGGTCTCAAGAAGCTTAAGTTCCGAAGTATTTGATAGACCAACCTCTAAACTTTCTTCTGTGTATCTATATATCTCATCCACTTTTGCAGCATGATTGGCTACTAAATTCATTATCTCTTTGTTCTTTAAAGTGTCCATGTAAGCTTTGATAGTGTTGAGCGCTACATCCTGTTTTAACCTAATGAGCTCATAAAAACTAGATAAGTATTTTTTATTATTACGTGAAATCTCAGCATCAGTAAAACCGAAGTCGATAAGGTTGTATTTAAAGGATAAGTTAAAGTTTCGTTTTAAATGATGATTCTCGTTATCAGTGGTCTGGTTGTCCGCCCAGGTATCTTCATGCCCCCACCTTAATGCCATATCAAGGGTTGGCAATAACCCAGACTCGGCTATCTCTATACCTATTAGATCAGCTTCAGTTTCTTGAGATTTTGCTAAAATTTCTGGATGCGTAGCGAGTAATTTATCAACCACATCTTTGAGGGTCATAAATGCTTGCCCTACCTCATAACCATCTGTGACTTCATTATTAAGATTAACGGCATATTGAGTTAATTTAGTTTGGTTAGTAAAAATACCATCGCGGCTAAAGTTATTTAACGCAAGCTGCTTGACTCTTTGATTATCGTCAATGCCTAATAATTGAGGTGCTGGCTCAACCCTATTGACAGAGTTACTAGGCACAGAGGACTGCGCGTTGTCGATGAGTTCCTCCATAGGGTCCGTTATTACGACAGGTACTTCATCATCATTGAAGCGTTTATTAATTTTTACAATTTCTTCTTTTATTTCAACAACCTCCTGATTAAAAAAATTCATGATTTCATTTTTAAAGTCATCAAGGCTATCCTCTGTTCTTTGAGCAACATCAACTTCTTTTTTTTTAACAGGATATTTTTGCTTTGCTTGAGTTTTCTGACGAGCAATTTCAACGCTCTTGTCTTCAGGATAAATGCTGCTATCTCCAATATCCTTAACAACGGTATCTATTGGCATGGGATCAAATTCAGGATCAAATTCAGGATTAAAGCTTGTTTGAATACTGTTGCTAGCTGGCGATGAGTGCTTGAAAAATAAATAGTTAGTGACGGCAAGATTAATAAGAACAAATGCGCACATCGATAATAAAATTATTTTTGTCGTTCTATCCAAGCCTTACCTTTCCTTTAGGGCATCAAACTTTGCTCGTTTAATCGGTTTTAAAATGTAGTCAATAACTCTTTTTTGGCCGGTTATTATATTAGCAGAGACTTCCATTCCAGGGATGATTTTATTGTTATTTTTTCCAATAGATTTTTTGGCCAGCTGCAAGGTTGCATCATAGTAATATTCCCTTTGCCCACGGGGTGAGTCCTCATCCATCAGGGTATTGGGACTCAAATTAATAACTCTACCTTTGATTCCACCATAGATAGTGAAATCAAAACTTGTCACTTTAACCATCGCCTTTTGATACATCTCGATAAATCCAATATCACTCGGCTTGATCTTAACTTTAGCCACTAAATCATCGGTGGGGATAATTTCCATTATCGTCTCAGCAGGTTTAGTTACTGAATTTATGGTTGTTTTAATAATATTTTGAACAACACCATTGGATGGCGCGCGAATTACCGTGCGAGTGACCACATCTTTAGATTGTGAAATGCGATGTTCAAGTGTCTTAATATCACCCAGAACTTGATTGAGCTCGGTATTTAATTCATTTTTGAATGCAAATTTATATTCAGAGAATTGATTTTTCAAACTATTGATCTCGAGATTATTATCAGTAATATCTCCCTGAATTTGAATAAGTTCTTGTTCAAGGTCAATGATTTTGGTCTCTGGAATAATATTACGGCCCTTGTAGGGTAATAATTTATCATATTCTTGCAGGCTTAATGCGTAATTTTTATTCAAGGTAGCGGCTCTTTCTTTAGCCTTACCAATTTCTATTAAATAAAAATTAATTTTTTCTTGATGCTCTTTTAAAACAGTCCTATAAAGTGATAATTCTTTGTCGATGAGAAGAGGTAAATTCTCTCTTACATTTGCGCCGTACGTTAGTTTTTTGTTATCAAGCATTGCTGTTAAGCGGTCTCGTTTGACTTGATAAACTAAAAACTCTTTTTTGAGCTCCTGTAATTTTTGATCCGATATTTCTGAATTAATTCTTAACAAGACTTGACCTGCTTTGACGGAGTCTCCATTTTTTACATGAATGGACTCGATAATACCGCCCTCCAAGCTTTGAATCGTCATAATTTCACCTGTTGTTTCAATCTTACCTTGTGCGACAACTGCCTCATCTATGTCAGTAAAAAAAGCCCAGACAACAAAAATAATAAAAAAGAACAGCACAGCCAAGATAAGCTTGGATGGGCCTGAGGGTGCGTTGAGAAGCAGCGCGGCATTTTTATCCGAGACGAACTCCATCTCCTCCATCGATATATTTTGTTGTTTCTGTTCTTCAGCCATGGTTACTAAATTTACTTAAGATTTCTGATTTATTTGCATCTGCAACGATCTTGCCCTTATCGAGCACGATAATTCGATCTACATTATCGAGCATGGAAAAACGTTGTGTTGTTATAATCAACGTCTGCTTCGATGCAATTTTTTTCAAATGCGATTTAAATAGGTCTTCATTTTTTTTATCTAAAAAAGAGGTTGGTTCATCGAGCAAAATAATTGGCTTCGATTGGAGAAGCCCCCCGGCAATAGCCACGCATTGACGCTGACCTGTAGAAAGGTACTTCCCCCCCTCACCCACTTGCAAATCAAGACCGTCAGGGTGATCTGAAATATAGTTTAATAAATCAGTTAATTTTGCCGCATCAATGATTTCATCATCAGTAATATGATTTTTACCCTGTGTGATATTGTCGCGTATCGTACCAAAAAATAGATAAGGGTTCTGATCAACATAGGCTATATTATCCCTTAAGTGATTAGGATGAATCTGATTGAGTTCCAACCCATCGAGTTTAATAAGGCCGGCTGCAGGCTGATAGTAATTCATCAAGATTTTAAATAAGGTAGATTTACCCGATCCCACTTTACCTATGACCCCAACCTTCTCTCCTGCCTTAATTTTTAGCGTGATGTTCGTGAGTGAAGGTTGTTTTTGATTTGGGTAGATAAAATTAACACCAGATAACTCAAGGTTACCTAAGACTTTTTTTGGGCTGAGGTAACTTTTCTCCGGCTCAATCTCAACAGGTGACTGCATCACTTTATCCAGCGCACTGTAAGCAATTTTAGCACCCTGATAGCGTGTAATCAATTGACCAAGCTGAGCGATGGGAGCTATGGCTCTCGATAAAAGCATGATGGTGGCAATCAAACCACCTAAGGACAGTGATTTATCATTGACCAGGCTGACACCCATAATCACCACTACGACAGTGGTCAGTTGTTGCAAAAACTGGGTAATGATATTGGATTTAGTTGTTAGTGTTTTGCTATTGATAGACATTTCTGAGAGGTACCCCGTCATGGTCTCCCATTTTTTTTGGAAAAAGCCTTGTGCATTAGAGGATTTAATTTGTTCGATACCATAGAGGCTTTCAATGAGATTAGCATTCTTCATAGCCGATGCTTTGGATGCCTTTTCAATAAAACCTAACATATACTTTTGCACAACGAAGGATTGAAGCAAGATGATAAATATGACAATTAACACAACCACTAATAATGGCCCACTGATGAGATAAATAACAAACAAAAATAAGAATACAAAAGGAATATCAATGAGTGTGACGATGGTCGCTGAGGCTATAAACTCTCGAATGGATTCAAAATCTTTAAGTTGACTTGCAAACGAACCTACCGACCTTGGAAACGCAGCAAGTTTCATGTTCATCAGCCTTTCATAAAGGCTATGTGAAATTAAGATATCTGACTTTTTACCGGCAATATCAACAAAGTAGGCTCTAAAGTACTTAATTATGGCATCGAAAAAAAAGACGATAATGATGCCTGATGATAAAGCAAAGAGTGTTTCTTGTGCATTATTAGGCACCACCCTGTCATAAACATTCATGATGTAAAGTGGCAGGGCTACCGCAAAAACATTAACCAGTAGTGATCCCAATAACACATCACGATAAATCTTTTTGGACTGCCATAAGGTACTCCAGAACCAGTGACCTTCAGCGCTCTGAGATTCAGTTATTTCTTCAACCCTAGCGTCAAAAGTTGGTATGGGGGCTAACATGAAGAGAGAGCCTGAATATTTTTTTTCTAAATCAACAAGTTTGATCTTGGATTCTTTCTCATTTGAAAAAATAGTTGCACTACCATTTTTTCGATCAATCGATAATAAAATGGTGACCAGATTATCATTTTGAATGAGTACAACGGGTAGCGTTGGGTTATATATATTGGCTAATTTTTTCTTAAATTGTTTTGCTTGAAGGCCCATTTTTTCGCTGGCACGTATAAAGAGCTCTAAAGTTAAATGACCTTGCTTGAGCGGAAGCCCGGAGAGGATGGTATCTTTAGAAAAGCTAAGGTTATAGTGCTTGGATAATAATCTTAATGCACTAATAATAGAGTCATGGAGACGGTTTTTTTTCATCGATTTTTTTTTATAAATGGATAACTAAAGTATGCCTTATTTAGAAAAAAAAATACCGAGAAAATTAGTTAAATTTAGATAATAATTTCAGGTTGTTGTAGTTCAGGTTGAGCAACCTCGCTCATATTGATAGCAGCAATATCTTGCTCTAACTGCTCATCGAAGACTTCATTTGTATTTTTTTCTTCTGGTTCGGAAATAACCTCCTCCCCATCTGTTGTCTCAGTAGTTTCTAGCAGATTACTGATCAGGTCATCCACATTGTTGGCATCATCAACAAGTAAGGACTCAACAGTAATGTCAGTATTGTCAGAGACCCGTGTATCAAAATCTTCCTCGATCATGCCGGTATCTTGCATTAAAATATCCTTGACGTGCTGCATTGCGGCATCTTCATCTACATAGGTGCCACCGACATTGTCAATGATCTGAGCCACCTCTAATTCACTCGCTACGCGCAGGTCTAAATTTTGGTCGGCTAACTTATCGCGCATTTCTTGGGTGATGACAATATTGTCATAGGCATCATTGTTATCATCAATCGACTGTAAGAAAACCGCCATATTTTCAACGTACTCGTTATTCAGATCCGACCGAGAGACGCCAGCCAAGTCTTGAAGGAACACCTGGCCATTTTCAATCTGATCGCTGGTCGCCATACCAACATAGACATTACCGACAAAGAAGATCACGGAATCACCCTCTAAAACCCCAAAATGTCCTTCCTCATTAGTCAATCCATAAATGCCGGACGAGGTGAGGTACTGCATGCCGACGATATCTCCATCGGTTGCCGCCGCGGTGATGACGCGAAGTACATCACTGTGATTATTGTTTGTGGCACCAAAGTACAGGCGGTATGTCGTAGGATTATAGGCTATCCAATCTCCATTGTTATTTTCAAATGGGGCCGCATCTCTACCTCCATAGTTGTAGGTCGCGTTTGTTCCACCTACGTCATTCTTCAGGATCTGGTTAAAGTATGTATTACTTGTGACCCTATCGTAATCACCTGCAACCTGTCGGTTTGGATTGCCGCTACTTCCGGTAGAATCTCCGGTATAGATACCAAGAATTGGGTTACTAAAATCAACATACTGAGAAGAGCCGTAATTTAGTGTGTTAGTGTTCTGATGAAACATGATCTGATAGGAGTTCACCTTCGTTCCAGCACTAATTGATCCTCCGCTGTTAGTATCAACATAGCCACTTTGGTCATAGCTGCTTGTGTAGGTCCAATAGTTACTATTTGCCTTCCATGAAGATAAATTCATATTCCACTGGCTTGAGATCGTTTGGTAGAGCACGGTACCTAATGATTCAACAGTTAAGATCCATGGATCTGATGAAGGACTATAAGCACCAAGATTATTACTTCTATCCAAATCCATCAAGGTGTACTGTGTGTAGATTCTAGAACCAACTCCATCGACGCCGGTCGCATCTAAAATTTGAAGCGTCGCAGAACTGTAACTCAAGTTCGCATTACCGGATGGGTTAGTGAAATTGATATTTACAGTCTCCGTACTCTCGTTTGAGTAATCCTCATTGACGGTCACGGTAAAGGTTTTTAAGGTCTCGCCTACCCCAAAGGTTAAGGTTCCTGAGGTCGCGACATAGTCATTGTAATCTTCACTTTGTGAACTTGTTAGCGTTCCATTAGCATTACTTTCCGTTCCCGCATTCGTGCCAGCGGTCGCTGTACTTCCGGAGGATGAAGTAGCATAAGTGATGGTAGTTTGCGAGGTGGGTGCCTCGTCCAAGGTCACGGTAAAGGTCGCCATTTGTGCATTATTATAGGCTGTCCCATCCTCTGCCTCGTACACCGATACGGTTCGATTGACCAGTGTCATGGTCGGCGTAACTGTAGCAAGGCCATCATCATCAATGACCAGGTCAGCACTACTGTCAGAAATAGTCGCATTGGTGGCATTACTTAGTGTGATCGCTGCAGTTTCTGTACTCTCTGCGTCAGCGTCAGTATTGGTCACTACGGTAAACGTACCTGTCGTCGCACCCGCTAAAATAGTTAATGTTCCAGCCACACCTGTATAATCTGTACCCTCAGTGGCTACTCCAGAGCTTGATGCATATTCAACTGAAACATTTGAGGTTGATTCGTTGCTCAAGGTGACGGTGAAGGTGGCGGTGCCGGCCTCGGTCACCGTTTGATTAGCGATGGTGATACTCGGCGCAGCATCATCATCATTAATGACCAAATCAGCTGTGGTGGTGCTCCCAGAAATCGTGGCATTGGTCGCACTGGATAACGTCAAAGTAGCGGTTTCATTTCCTTCATAGGTGTCGTCACCCGTAGTTGGGACCTCAATCGTGCCCGTGGTCTGGCCAGCCAGGATGGTGATAGTACCAGCGGTACTGTTGTAATCAGTACCGTCTGTAGCTGTTCCTGAACCCGAGGCATAGACGATAGTCACATCTTCAGCTGGCGCCTTGTCCAAAGTCACCGTAAAGGTTCCTGTTCCTCCTTCAGTTGCAGTAGCATGACCGATTGATATTCCCACTTCGTCATCATCCGTGATTGTTAGGACAGCCGTGTCATCAGAGATGGTTGCATTGGTCGCTGACGATAAAGTGACTGAAGCTGTCTCATCGACCTCGTTATCGGTATCTGCCGTTGTCACCACGGTAAAGGTTCCAGAAATGCTTCCTGCCGGTATGGTTAATGTATTATTCGTCGCACCGGTGTAGTCCGTACCATCTGTGGCCGTGCCAGAACTGGTGTTGTAGACCACGGTGACATCAGATGATGATGGTCCAGAGAGTGTGGCCGTAAAGGTAGCTGTCCCCGCCTCATCAACTGACTGATCTGCGATAGTGATCGATGGGGTAGCGTCGTCATCGGTAATCACAAAATCAGCGGTGGTGGTGTCTCCGGTGATGGTTGCGTTACTTGCGTTCTGCAGAGTAATCGTTCCGGTCTCATTCGCCTCGTCTATGTTGTCTTCCGTGGTCACCACATCGAATGTCGCTGAAGTCTGGCCCGCAGTGATGGTTAATGTGGTGGTGGTAATCGTGGTAAAGTCCGTTCCATCTGTGGCTGTCCCTGAGCTGGAGACATACTCCACCGTCACATCCTCTGAAGATGGATTGGATAGGGTTGCGGTAAAGGTTGCCGTACCCCCTTCTGTAACTGACTGGTTGCCAACGGTAATGGCTGGAGTCAGATCGTCGTCAGTAATCACTAAGTCTGCTGTGGTTGTCGATCCAACGATGGTCGCACTAGTGGCCCCACTGAGGGTAATGGTTGCTGTTTCAGTCGGCTCGTCAGTGGTATCTGATGAGGTATCAATGGTAAATACTCCTGCGGTTGATCCTGTTGGGATCGTGAGTGTTCCCGTGGTACCCGGGTAATCGGCTCCATCTGTGGCGTTGTCCCCCGATGCTCCAGTGCTGGATGTGTAGACGACGGTTACAGGTCCACCCGAGGTGGTTGACATGGTCACTGTAAATGAGGCAATCCCATCTTCAGCAACGGTCTGATTGGCGATGGTGATATTGGCCGTGTCGTCATCCGTGATGACCAAATCAGCCGTATTATCAGAAATCGTGGCGTTGGTCGGATTGGATAAGGTTACCGTTCCTGTCTCATCTAATTCATCTTTAGCATCCGCTGTGGTTACCACATCAAAGGTAGCTGTGGTCTCGCCCGCAGAAATCGTGAGTGTTTCGGTGACCGCGGAAAAGTCACTGCCGTTGGTGGCGGTACCGGAACTGCTCTCGTACTCCACAGTAATGTCTTCAGAGGATGGGTTGGTTAATGAAGCGGTGAAGGTGGCAGTTCCGCCTTCGGTCGTAGTTCCATCTGAAATACTAATCGCCGGAGTGGCATCATCATCCGTGATGACTAAGTCTGAAGTCGCATCCCCGATCGTGGCGTTATTCGGATTACTTAAGGTTAAGGTCGCTGTCTCATCTGATTCGTCAGTAGTGTCTGTGGTGATTGGTACCACAATCGTTCCAGTTGTCACTCCAGCGGATAGGGTGAGCGTTCCGGTTGTACCGGTGTAATCCGTTCCATCGGTGGCTGTTCCTGATCCTGTCGCATACTCCACCGTGATATCCTCGACTGATGCTTCGGATAGAGTTACCGTAAAGGTGGCATTGCCATCCGATTCACCCACAGTGACATTGCCCGCTGTTGAATCACCAACACTCGGATCGGAGAACCAAATTTCAGGGCCATCATTATCCGTGATGACAAAGTCAGCCGATGTGGTATCTGCATTTAAGGTCGCGCCCACAGGATTACCTAGGGTAATGGTCGCAGTCTCTGTGACCTCGTCCGTGGTGTCATCAGTAATCGGGACGGTCACTACCCCGGTTGTTTGTCCTGCTGGGATGGTGAGTGTTCCTGTTGTGCCGGTATAGTCTGTTCCGTCCGTCGCCGTACCCGAAGATGTGGTGTACTCAATGGTTATGTCGCTGGAACTGATTTGATCTAATGTGACGGTGAATGTGCCAGTGCCGTCACCCTCACCTACCGTTAAGTTATCTGTTGAGCCACCAGAATGTCCAGTCGATAAGCCAATCTCAATACCATCATCATCGGTGATCACTAAATCAGCGGCCGCATCCGAGATGGTTGCATTGGTTGGATTGGATAGGGTTAAGGTCGCTGTCTCATTATCCTCGTTAGTGGCATCGTTAGTCACAGGAACTTCAATGGTCCCGGTTGTGGCTCCTGCTAAAACTGTTAATGTGCCGTTAGTTGAAGTGTAATCGGTTCCATCTGTGGCAGTGCCTGACCCTGTGGCGTACTCCACCGTCACATCACTGGCTGATACTTCAGAGAGAGTCACCGTAAAGGTCGCTGTGCCTGCATTCTCATCGACACTTTGATCAGCAATGGTTAATAAAACATCATCGACATTGGTGATTTCTAAGTCAGCGGTTGTGGTGTCACCAACTATCGTTCCATTGGTTGGGCTACTCAAGGTCAGTGTGGCCGTTTCTGTTGACTCCAACTCGGTATCCGTTAAGATCGGCACACTAATCGTTCCAGATGTTTCTCCCGCACTAATGGTCAAGGTGGCTGATTGTGCGGAGTAATCTCCATTTTCTGTGGTGGTGCCGTCACTCGTCACATAAACGACAGTCACGTCCTTTGCCGGCGTGCGATCGAGAGTGACTGTAAAGGTCGCAGACCCATCTGTTTCTGAGACCGTCTCATTGCTGACAAAAGAGATAATCGGGTCATCATCGTCGGTGATCACCAAGTCCGCTGTAGCCGAGTCACCAGCTATGGTGGCATTGGTTGCGCCGTTGATGGTTAGGGTCGCAGTCTCCGCTAACTCATCAGTAGTATCCAGCAATATGGGAACTTGAATGGTACCTGTACTCGCTCCAGCACTGATGGTCAGTGTGCCAGTGGATGTGGTGTAGTCACTGGTCGCAGTGGCTGGATTTGATGATCCATCCGCAGTGGAATAAGTAATCGTGACATCCTCTGCCGCCGTTTGATCTAGCGTCACCGTAAATGTGCCGGTGTTATCCGACTCGCCCACGGTCAGATTGCCAATCGTTGCCACCGGCTGATCATTGTCTGTGATGACCAAATCAGCTGTGGTCGTGTCACCACTAATAGTCGCATTACTTGGGGATACTAATGTCAGTGTCGCGGTCTCGCTCACTTCATCGGTCGTATCATCTGTAACAGGTATTTTAATGGTCCCGGTGCTTAAGCCAGCGGAAATGGTCATGGTCTGAGTAGCAGCCGTGTAATCTGAACCGGCCGTGGCTCCATTAGATGCACCGTTGCTGGTCATATAAATCACGGTCACATCGTTGGCAGCCTCTTGATCCAGAGTGACCGTAAAGGTGGCTGTTCCATCTCCCTCGGCTGCAGTTGCATTAGCCACTGTAATTGCTGGAACATCGTCGTCGGTGATGACCAAATCAGCCGTGGTGGTATCGCCAGCAATGGTGGCATTGTTGGCTGAGGCCAGGGTTAATGTCGCTGTTTCAATTACCTCGTCGACACTATCTAACATGATGGGCACCTTGATTATGCCTGAACTGTCCCCGGCAGAGATTGTGAGGGTATTTGTGACGGCAGCGTAATCACTGCCCGCATTAGCACCATTCGATGTCCCATCGCTGGATGTGTAGACCACTGTGACATCCTCCGCCGCAGCCTGGTCTAAGGTCACGGTAAAGGTTCCTGTAAAGTCGGATTCTCCAACCGTTTGATTGGCAATTGTAATGACAGGGCTGTCGTTATCCGTGATGACCATATCTGCAGCACTATCTGATATGCTCGCATTGGTCGCGCTACTTAAATTTAGTGTGGCTGTCTGTGAAACCTCGTCAACGGCATCATCGGTAATCGGGATCTCAATGGTTCCACTGGCTGAACCTGCAGCAATGGTGAGTGTCCCGGTTGTGGCGGTATAGTCATCGCCATCCGCCGTACCGTTGGTTGTTGTATAAACCACGGTCACCTCTTCCGCAGCGGTCTGGTCAAGCGTGGCGGTAAAGGTCGCTGTCCCATCTGTCTCCGAGGCTGTTGAATTAGCAATAGAAATTTGTGGCTCATCGTCATCGGTGATAACTAGGTCAGCCGTTGTGGTGTCTCCAACAATCGTCGCACTCGTGGCATTTGATAATGTCACGGTGGCTGTCTCATCCACTTCATCAGTGCTGTCCAGGATAATTGGGACGGTGATTGTGCCAGAACTCTCTCCGGCCGAAATGGTGACCGTCCCGGTGAAACCGGTATAGTCAGAACCTGCAGTAGCACCATTCGATAACCCATCACTGGAGGTATAAACGACAGTGACATCATTCGCCGCAGCCTGATCTAAGGTCACAGTGAAGGTGGCTGTATTGTCTGATTCTGTTGCGGTGATGTTGGTAATAGATACCACTGGTTCATCATCATCGGTGATGACCAAGTCCCCGGTGCTGTTGGTATAGGAACCATTGGATGCATTACTTAAAGTGAGGGTTGCGGTTTCTGTCACCTCGTCGGTACTGTCATCAGTGATTGGGACGGTAATGGTTGCGGTCGTCTCCCCCGCAGTAATGGTTGCTGTTCCCGAAGTCGCGGTAAAGTCTGTGCCACTTTGTGCTCCATTGGATGCGCCTGTGCTCAAAGCATATTCGACCGTGGTATCGCTTGTGACTGATTCAGATAAGGTAATGGTAAAGGTGGCTGTCCCATCACCCTCAGCCAAGGTTTGATTAGTAAAGCTGAGGTATGGGTTGGAGTCAGTCAGAACCAGATCGGCTGATGAATCTGAGATGGTTGCATTGGTCACATCACTTAAAGTGAGCGTCGCTGTTTCTGTGGTCTCATCTAAGATATCGGTCGCCACATCTACGGTAATTGTGCCAGACGACTCCCCTGCCGAAATCGTCAGTGTTCCAGTCGTACCTGTGTAGTCTGTGCCATCGACCGCTCCGTTGGTTGTTCCTGTACTGGTGGTATACACCACTGTGACATCCTCGGTCGAGGTGGTGCTCATCGTGACCGTAAAGGTCGCGGTGCCATCTGCCTCAGCCACAGTGGTGTCAGCAATGGTGAGATTATAATCGTCGTCATCAGTTATCACTAAGTCTGCTGTGGTGCTATCCCCATCAATGGTGGCACTCACTGCGTTATTAAGTGTGATTGTGGCTGTTTCAGTCGACTCATCAGAGACATCATCCGTAATAGGAACTGCAATTTCGCCGGTGGTTGCCCCCGCAGTGATCGTCAGTGTTCCGGTAGAAGCTGTATAGTCACTGGCGGATGAAGCCCCATTGGATGCGCCATTCGATGTTTGATAGACCACGGTGACATCATTCGCTGTTGCCTGGTCTAAAGTTACGGTAAAGGTCGCTGACCCAGCAGATTCAGTTACCGTTGAGTTAGCGACTGTAACGACCGGCGTATCATCGTCAGTAATCACAAAATCTGCGGTGGTGGTATCGCCACTAATGGTCGCACTGGTTGCTGATGACAGAGTTATGGTCGCCGTCTCATCCACCTCATCCGTAGAATCTAAAATCACGGGCACTTCAATCTCACCCGAGGTCGCACCAGCGGTAATGGTCAGCGTGCCTGTCACCGCCGTATAATCTGTTCCATCCGTCGCTCCATTCGATGAACCATCGGCGATACTGTAAACCACAGTGACATCGGTGGCCGCTGTCTTATCTAAGGTCACGGTGAAGGTTCCAGTACTGTTCGCTTCACTCACCGTCTCGTTTGCTATGCTTACCGTGGGCTCATCGTCATCAGTAATAACAAGATTTAAATCAGCTTCATCATCCGCAATGATTGCATTAGTTGCATTAGAAAGCGTTAATGTCCCTGTCTCAGTTACCTCATTAGAAGAGTCAGTAGTAATAGGGATGGCAACAGTTCCAGTTGTCTCACCTGCTGAAATGGTTAGTGTTCCTGTGGTACCTGTATAATCGACACCATCTACTGCAGTACCTGAACTTGTTGTGTAGACAACAGTGACATCCTCTGCAGGCGCTGATTCAATTGTGACCGTAAATGTGGCAGTACCATCGGATTCGCCGACTGTGACATTGGTTGATGACAGGAATGGATCATCATCATCAGTAATAACTAAATCAGCAGCACTGTTAGTAAAGGTGCCGTTCGATGGGTTGCTAAGCGTCAACGTGGCAGTTTCTGTGGTCTCATCATTAATGTCGGTGGTGATTGGAACGGTGATTAGCCCGGTAGTTTGACCGCCGGTAATCGTTACTGTACCCGTTGTGCCAGTGTAATCGGTGCCGTCCGTTGCTCCATTGGAGGAACCTGTACTGGTCGCGTATTCAATCGTGACGTCACTGACCGTGGTCTGGTCCAAGGTCACGGTGAAAGTCGCCGTCCCATCAGTCTCGCCCACTGTCTGGTTGGACATACTAATAAATGGATCACCATCAACAATCACCAAATCAGCGGTGGTGGTATCGCCTGTAATCGTCGCATTGGCCGCATTATTTAAAGTAAGAGTGGCTGTTTCATCTGCAGTCTCATCTGAGTCGGTAAAAATTGGTACCTCAATCGTGCCACTAGATGCTCCCGAGCTTATCGTCAGTGTACCCGTTGCTCCTGAATAATCGGTTCCATCCGTGGCGTTACTTCCTGAAGTTCCAGTCGCTGTGGCATATTCAACAGTAACTTCATCCATTGCCGCCGAACTTAAGGCCACGGTGAAGGTTGCCGTCGCTGCATCCCCAAGTAACTCAGTTACAGTTGTATTCGCAATAGTTACGATCGGGTCATCGTCATCGGTAATTACTAAATCTGCAGCAGTCTGCGATAAGGTCCCGTTGGTCGCACTCGCTAGGGTTAAGGTCGCTGTTTCTGTAAATTCTGGATCTGTATCCGTAGTAATTGGTACTTCAATCGTCGCCTCGGTACTGCCTGATGTGACGGTCGCTGTCCCGGTCGTCCCAGTATAATCTGTCCCATCCGTGGCTCCATTTGATGCTCCCGTTCCGGTGGAGTAGACAACCGAAACATCCTCTGAGATGGACTCACTTAAAGTAATTGTGAATGTAGCTGTTCCTCCCGATTCACTGATAGTTTGATTCGCAACGGTGATAAACGGATTAGAATCTGTGATCACCAAATCTGCATCAGCCGTGCCGCCATCGATGGTTGCGCTGGTCGCATTCGATAAGGTGAGGGTCGCAGTCTCTGTTTCCTCTTCACCCGCATCCGCCACAGTATCTGTGGTGATGGGAATTGAAATTGTTCCGCTGGTTTCACCTGCTGATATGGTTAAGGTGCCAGTTGTCCCGGTATAGTCTGTGCCATCTGTTGCACGAGAGCTAGCCACACCTGTTGCTCCAGATGCAGAAGCATACTCCACAGTGACGTCTTGACCGGGTGCTTTATCTAAAGTGACAGTAAAAGTCGCTGTGCCATCTACTTCAGCAACCGTTTGGTTGGCGATCGTAATAGCAACATCGTCATCATCAGTAATCACCAAGTCAGCCGTGGTGGTATCGCCTGTAATCGTCGCACTAGTCGCACTGGATAATGTTAAGGTCGCGGTTTCGGTAGATTCATTATCGGTATCAGAGGTAATCGGCACATCAATAGTGCCTGACGTAGCTCCAGCCAAGATTGTTAAAGTTCCAGTGGTGCCAGTATAGTCAGTGTCATCCGTGGCATTGTCTCCTGAGGTCCCTGTTGATGAGGTGTAAACAACCGTCACATCATTCTGACCAGCTTGATCTAAGGTGACTGTAAATGTCCCCGTGCCATCTCCTTCAGCGACAGTTAAATTTGCAATGGTAATTACCGGATCGTCATTATCAGTAATCACCAAGTCAGCCGTGGTGGTATCGCCTGTAATCGTCGCACTAGTCGCGCTCGACAAAGTCAGTGTTGCTGTTTCTGTGGCCTCCGTAGTTGAGTCATCCGTAATCGGAACTTCAATGGTGCCTGATGTGGCCCCTGCAGTAACAGTGAGCGTCCCAGTTGTCCCCGTGTAGTCTGTGTCATCAGTCGCACCATCCGAAGAACCGGTGCTGGTGGTATAAATGACCGTGACATCTTCGGCGCCCGTTTTATCCAAGGTGACGGTAAATGTGGCTGTTCCATCCCCTTCGGCCACCGTTTGATTGGTGATGGTTAGAATTGGATCGTCATCGGTTATAACTAGATCTGCAGTTGTGCTAATAAGGCTGCCATTAGATGGATCCGATAAAGTTAAAGTAGCAGTTTCAGTTTCTTCGGCATCAGCATCGCTAGTAATGGGGACCTCAATTGTGGCCTCTGTCTGTCCAGCGGTAACTGTAACCGTCCCCGTTGTTCCTGTGTAATCTGTTCCGTCTGTCGCCCCATCTGTTTCACCAGTACTGGTTGTATAAACTACAGTCAAATCTTCATCAACCGTTTGTGCAAGAGTGATTGTAAAGGTGGCTGTTCCATCAGACTCCCCTACTGTTTGGTTAGCAATAGTGATTGCTGGATCATCATCCAAAATTACTAAATCAGCCGTGTTGCTTCCATCAGGAATAATTACATTTGATGATGGTCTTGATAAAGTAATGGTTGCTGTTTCTGTTGTCTCGTCAGTGGTATCTGTTTTGGTAGGTACTGTGAAAGTCTTTGATGTTTGTCCAGCAGCAATCGTTAATGTACCCCGCGTATTCGTGTAATCAGATCCATTGGAGGCTGTCCCAGCGCTGGTTGCGTAATAGAGTGTCACAGCGCTTGATGGTGCAGAATCTAATGTGACTGTAAAAGTGGCCGCACCCCCCTCCGTTACTGTTACATTACCGATACTTGCATTCACTGTG
>ERZ891134.1113-NODE-1113-length-19740-cov-9.503175_pt1 | contig 19740 bp, 16 predicted proteins | sample MGYA00520888_ERZ891134 | MGnify/ENA primary metagenome ERZ891134 (study PRJEB32303, sample SAMEA104408692) | aquatic metagenome | biome: Brackish water; feature: Coastal; material: water | place: Baltic Sea | collected 2014-10-23 | depth 10 m ... | reverse complement strand
ATCACGAAACCCATTGCTGCCGCCATTATGGATGGCGCGAACTCCATCGAATTAAATCGCGTGGCACGCGCGGCGGGCTTTGATGACCTTAGGCAATCTGCACTGAAGAAATGTGCCGATGGATTGATTAGCCTGGAAGAAGTCAGCCGGGTGACAACCGACTGATCTCATAACCTCGCACAGTGATGGAAGGAAACGATGACAACAGACAGTATCGCATTTGTATGGCGTGGCACTGACCGCAATGGACAACCTTCTACGGGTGAAGAAATGGCAAGTTCTGCCGCCATGGCACGCGCACAGCTCCGCAGACAGGGCGTCACCATTAAATCGGTCAAAAAAAAGGCTAAGGAATTCACTCTTTTTGGGACAAAAAAGATAACGCCTGCCGATATCGCCATCTTCACGCGACAGCTCGCCACCATGATGAAAGCAGGGGTACCGCTGGTTCAGGCCTTCACGATTGTCGCAGACGGTACCGAACACGAGACTATGCGCAGGTTGATTAATGATTTACGCACAGATGTGGCCTCGGGTACTAATATTGCGGATGCACTGAGCAAACACCCGCGACAATTTGACGAACTCTTTTGCTGTCTGGTCGCATCGGGTGAAAATTCGGGCACTCTAGAGACCATGTTAGATCGGGTGGCCACTTACAAAGAAAAAACCGAGGCGCTCAAGGCAAAAATCAAAAAAGCACTCACCTACCCGACGGCAGTCATCGTGGTTGCCATTGTGGTTACCGCTATTTTGCTCGTCAAAGTGGTCCCTCAATTTGCAGAGACGTTTCAGGGTTTTGGTTCAGAGTTACCCGCGTTCACCCTACTGGTACTGAGCATCTCAGACTGGGTTCAAGCCTACTGGTTACTCTTATTGATCTCGTTCATGTTGGCCGGCTATCTCTTTTCGCAGGCTAAGCAACGCTACAAGCGTGTATCGGACTGGGTTGACGCGATGTCTCTTAAAGTGCCGGTTATCGGTACGATCGTCCACGATGCGGTGATTGCACGTTTTTCTCGAACCCTGTCGACCACCTTTGCCGCCGGGGTCCCGCTGGTTGAAGCCTTGGAGTCTACTGCTGGCGCGGCGGGCAACGCGGTCTACGCCCGCGGTATTGCGCGTATTCGAGACGATGTTACAGCGGGCCAAGCACTCACCGCCTCGATTCGATCTACCGACCTTTTCCCGGTCATGCTCCTACAGATGATCGCCATTGGCGAAGAATCAGGATCACTTGATGATATGCTCAGCAAAGTTGCTGATCATTACGAGGCCGCCGTGGACAATGCCGTAGACAGTTTGAGCTCACTCATGGAGCCCCTCATTATGTCAGTGCTCGGCGTATTGGTGGGGGGGCTGATGATTGCCATGTATCTCCCCATTTTTATGCTGGGATCGGTCATTTAATACCCATGCGCTTGGTAAAGCGGTAAAGGTCATGCTGCAACTATTGTCAGACCCTGTTTTGTTTACGCTCATCTGCGGCGCGGTGGGGCTGATTATCGGTAGTTTTCTCAATGTCGTCATTCTTCGCCTACCGCGGATGATGGAATCGCAATGGCAAAAAGACTGTTGTGAGTTGATGGATCAACCCATTCCTCCCGACGCGACACTGAGTTTGGCTCATCCTCGCTCAACGTGCCCCCAGTGCGACGCCCCCATTCGGGCATGGCACAATGTCCCGGTGCTGAGTTGGTTGATCTTGCGCGGATGCTGCGCTGATTGCAGCGCCACGATATCGATCCGCTATCCAATCATCGAGCTTGTCACAGGAGTGCTGTTCGCAGTGGCAGCTTGGCGGTTTGGCTTTAGCGCAGAGGCGCTCAGTGCACTTGTGCTCATCGCATTTTTGATTGCATTAACCGGTATCGATCTCGACACCCAGCTCCTGCCTGATGCGCTCACCCTACCGTTACTCTGGGTGGGATTAGGCGTAAATTTATTCCAAGTGTGGACCACACTGCCCGCCGCCGTTGTCGGCGCCATGCTCGGTTACGGCGCGTTATGGAGTGTCTACTGGGCATTCAAGTTGGTGACTGGCAAGGAAGGCATGGGCTATGGTGACTTTAAGTTGCTGGCTGCCCTGGGCGCGTGGTTCGGCTGGCAAGCGATTCCCCTCATTATTCTGCTGTCATCCCTTGTCGGGGCGCTGCTGGGTCTCACGATCCTTGCGTTAACACGTCAAGGGCGCAACACGCCGATGCCATTTGGTCCCTATTTGTCGGGAGCGGGTCTACTCGCACTATTTTATGGCGACACGCTAGTTACCCAGTATTTGCAGTGGATGACCCCTTAAGATGTTGCGCGTGGGTATCACTGGCGGTATTGGTAGCGGTAAAACTGCGGTCACCGACTGGCTTGCTCAGAAAAATATTCAGATTGTCGACGCCGACGTGGTCGCACGCCTTGTTGTGGCACCGGGCATGCCCGCACTCGCAGAGATCGCACAAACTTTTGGCGCCCAGTATCTCCAGCCCGACGGCCAGCTCGACCGACCCGCACTGCGCCAACTGGTATTTGCTGACGAGCATCAACGGAAATTGCTAGAGGCCATCACTCACCCAAGCATCCGAGCAGAACTGGAGGCGCAACTGCAAAGCGCCAGCTCTCCTTATGTGGTGCTCAGCTCACCGCTCCTGCTCGAAGGTAATCAATCCGAGATGGTCGATATCAAAGTGGTGGTAGATGTACCAGAGTCACTGCAGATTGAGCGCACCATGGCGCGGGATCAAAACGATCAAGCCCTCGTAGAAAAAATAATGGCCGCACAATTAGACCGGGAAACAAGGCGGAGTCGCGCCGACATTGTGATCGACAACAGCGAGTGTCTCAAAACGCTGCACCACCGCACAGACGCCCTTCACCAGACTTTGCTGGCGCGGGCGCGCACATTAGCCCCCTAACAACCCCTCCAATATTGGTTGATTCGCGGCGGGAAATGGCCAGTCAATCAGATTCTCAGGCTGCTGCCAGGCTAAGGGCTGTCCTTCCATACCCGATGGTTCACCCCGCCAGCTGGTGACGCGATAGACCGCTAAGCACACCTGTTGATCACCGTAATCATGCTGCAACGTCATGAACGGCTCGCTGGTCAGCACTGCCACTCCCAATTCTTCTTGTAATTCGCGCGCAAGTGCGTCAGAAATCGTCTCGCCTGGCTCAACTTTACCGCCAGGAAATTCCCAGAGCCCGCCTTGGTGGGTTTTGGGAGCACGCCGTGTGACCAGCACTCGACCCAGGGGGTCTATCAAGATACCGACTGCCACGGTGACGACCTCCAAGCTCAAGTCCGATAGTCAGCATTGATCTTGACGTAGTCATAGGACAAGTCCGTAGTCCATAGCGATGACGCTGCGGACCCTTGGTTCAAGTTCACCTCGACCACTAAATCACGATCCGCCATGGCTGCCTGACCCGCTTCCTCGGTGTAAGAGGCCGCACGAGCACCATCCTCAGCAATCAACACCCCATTAATATGGATTGATATGACACTCGTATCGAGGTTCTCTAAGCCAGCACGTCCAATGGCCATCAAGAGTCTGCCCCAGTTAGGATCTGAGGCAAACAGAGCGGTTTTGACTAAAGGAGAGTGGGCTATCGTGCGGGCAACCTGATCACAGGCCGCCTCAGAGGCCCCACCTTTGACACGCACCTCAACAAACTTAGTCGCTCCCTCTCCGTCGCGAACAATATCGTGTGCAAGCTCAATCATGAGGCCGGTTAATGCGTCCAAAAATCGCGTCGTATGGTCAGACCCCGCCTCTAACACCACAGACGACTGCCCTGTAGCAGATAGCACGACCGCATCATTCGTAGAGGTGTCGCCATCAACACTAATGCGATTGAAACTGGCCGCAACGGCTATTTGCAGCAAAGTGTCGAGCACATCAGGCGCAATTTGAGCATCCGTCCCTATAAACCCCAGCATCGTTGCCAGGTTAGGGCAGATCATCCCAGCGCCCTTGGCCATGCCTGTGATCACGCAGGTTTGTCCATCCAGATCAATCGAGACACTTCTCAACTTGGCGCGCGTATCCGTCGTCAAAATTGCCGCAGCAGCGCGCTCCCAATTGTTGTCGCCAAGGTCTGCCAATGCTTGAGGTAATGCCTGCGTGATCAGCTCACCCGACAGTGGCTCGCCGATAACGCCTGTTGAAAACGGCAGTACGCTATCGATGCTCGATTCAGTTAAATCTGCCACTGCTTGGCACGACTGAATCGCCATGCTTTTACCGGGCTCCCCAGTACCCGCATTGGCATTACCGGTATTGATTAACAGCCAGCCGGCTTGGCCCCGGTTCGTGTGCTGATGTTCCGCGGCTATTAAGACCGGCGCAGCACGGAAGGCATTTTGTGTGAAAACCGCTGATGTGGACGAACCGGGTGCCAGGGAAATGAGCACAACATCGTCGTGATCGGCCATTTTAATACCGGCTTGCGAAACACCTAGCCGCATACCTGCGACAGCGTGCTTCATCGACATCTCTCACTGCCCCCGATCACAGTTGGACGCGGCATCATTAGGTTAAGGCACCGTGGCATTGCTTGTACTTTTTCCCGCTACCGCAAGGGCAAGGATCGTTTCGTCCGACCTTAGGTTGCATTCGCGTCACCGGCTGCTGAGGCGGAGCCTGTGATGCCGGTACCGCAGATTGCTCAGGGGCCACCGCAGTCGCATCAGCATGCTCAAACGCCATACTTTGCCTCGCCGCCTCCTCGCGTCGACGCTGTTCAACCGCCGCCGCGTCGTCCGCATGCTGCACCTGCACGTGACTCAAAAAGCGAATCACTTCGTACTTAAGGCGCTGTAACAAACGCTCAAACAACTCAAACGACTCTCGCTTGTATTCCTGCTTCGGATTCTTATTGGCATAAGCGCGCAGGTGTATTCCTTGCCGCAGTTGATCCATCACCTGCAGGTGCTCTTTCCACAATGTGTCCAGCACTTGCAGCATGATCTGCTTTTCTAGCTGACGCATTCCCGCGCCAATACCTTGAGCCTTCTCATCGTAAGCAGACTGCACCGCCCCTAAAATCCGCTCGCGTAACGTCTCCTCGTGCAGCGCGTTATCCTCTTCGAGCCACTGACTAACAGGCAGTGTCACACCGAATTCTCCCTCAAGCTGTTTCTCAAGCCCCGGAATATCCCATTGTTCCTCCACACTCATCGGCGGAACAAATCCATCAATAGCGTCATTGACGACATCGGCGCGGATCGCAGAGATGGTCTCTTCAATCTCGTCATCTGATAACAATTCATCCCGCTGTCGGTAAATAATCTGTCGCTGGTCATTAGCAACGTCGTCGTACTCCAGTAATTGCTTACGAATATCGAAGTTGCGACCCTCGACCTTACGTTGCGCTTTTTCGATGGCATTACTCACCATTCGGTGCTCAATCGCCTCCCCGCGCTCCATTCCCATCGCCTGCATGAAGCTTTTCACGCGATCCGACGCAAAGATTCTCATCAGGCTATCTTCTAAAGAAAGATAGAAGCGCGACACGCCCGGATCGCCCTGACGACCAGACCGCCCTCTTAACTGATTATCAATCCGACGAGATTCGTGTCGTTCAGTACCCAGGATATGCAACCCACCTGCAGCAATGACTGCGTCATGGCGCGCTTGCCACTCGGTGGTCAGCGCTGCACGCACAGTGTCGTCAAGATCATCTCCTTTGGCAGCAAGCTCCGCTTCCAAGTTACCGCCCAGTACGATATCGGTACCACGACCGGCCATATTGGTCGCAATCGTCACGATTCCGGGGCGACCCGCCTGAGCGATAATTTCAGCCTCCTGCTCGTGGTACTTAGCATTCAGCACTTTGTGCGCAATGTCTTTGTGCTTAAACGCCTCCGATAATTCCTCGGATGTTTCCACCGATGCAGTACCCACCAGTACCGGTGCTCCCGAGTCAATACACGACTGCACATCCTCTATGATCGCTTCGAATTTTTCGTCGCGGGTCAGATAGACCAAATCGTTTAGATCATCTCGAAGCATCGGGACATTGGTTGGAATCACCACACAATCGAGGCCATAAATCTGTTGGAACTCAAAAGCCTCTGTATCGGCAGTACCCGTCATCCCCGACAGTTTGTCGTAGAGTCGAAAAAAATTCTGGAAAGTGGTGGACGCGAGAGTTTGGCTCTCACTTTGAATCTTCACCCCCTCCTTTGCTTCAATCGCTTGGTGTAATCCCTCCGATAACCGTCGACCTGCCATGGTTCGGCCCGTGTGCTCATCGATGAGAACCACCTGTCCCTCTTGCACAATGTATTCCACATCGCGCTGAAACAGAACGTGTGCACGCAAGCCAGAGTGAACGTGATGTAAAAGCCCCAGGTTAGTCGGCGCGTAAAGCGAGTCATCTCCCTCTAGAAGCCCAGTCTCAATCAACATCGCTTCGACTTTTTCGTGTCCTGCCTCGGTCAACTCGATACTGCGTTGTTTCTCATCGACCGTGAAATCACCCTCTTGCTCTTCTAATTCGGGTGTCAGTTTGGGAATCAACTGATTAATCGCTTTGTAGAGTGCTGAGCTATCCTCCACCGCGCCCGAAATAATCAGCGGCGTGCGCGCCTCATCGATCAAAATCGAATCCACCTCATCGACAATGGCAAACGCGAGCGCACCCTGATTTTTGTCAGACCGACTAAAGGCCATGTTGTCCCGCAGATAATCAAAGCCAAATTCGTTATTGGTGCCATACACCACATCACAAGCATAAGCCGCACGCTTTTCTTCCGGTGTTTGACCCGAACGCACGACCCCCACCGTTAAACCCAAAAACTCATAGAGTGGGCTCATCCAACTAGCATCTCGCTGAGCGAGGTAGTCGTTTACGGTGACCAAATGCACACTGTGATTAGGCAGCGCATTGAGATACGCCGGCAGCGTGGCAACGAGTGTTTTACCCTCTCCCGTGCGCATTTCGGCGATTTTCCCCGCATGGAGTGTCATGCCGCCGATTAACTGCACGTCGAAATGCCGCATATTTAATGCACGCACACCCGCCTCGCGCACCACTGCGAACACCTCAGGTAACAGTTGATCGAGCGTTTCACCCGCGCCAAGCCGGGTGCGAAATTCAGCGGTTTTTGCTCGCAAGCTGTCATCATCGAGCGCCTGCATCGCCTCCTCGAGGCTATTTATGCGGGCGACAACTTTACTCAAACGCTTCAGCTCCCGGTCATTGCGGGTACCGAATATTTTTTTAATGGTAGAGATCAGCATGGCAGTCTCACTGGTCAGTCAAAAGGAAAAACACGAAGAAGCGGCTCGTCAAAGCCTGAGAACGGCTGACTTAGCGGTGAGTCCTTCGGACATAAGACGCCGGATCTACCGCTCTTCCGTGCTTGAAGACCTCAAAGTGGACATGGGGTCCGGTCGACCGGCCAGAACTACCCATTAAGGCAATGACATCACCGCGGCGGACAAGGTCACCTAATTCGACCAGATTTTCTTGGTTGTGTGCATAGCGGGTACTTAAACCATCGCCATGAGCGACCTCGATCATCGTGCCATAACCAGCTTTTACGCCACTCCAACTGACAACGCCACTGGCAACGGCAAGAATGTCGGACCCTTCGCGGCCGGCAAAGTCAGCCCCCGTGTGCCAAGCGCGCTTACCCGATATCGGATCAATACGATTCCCAAATGATGAGGACTGCCACCCCGATCGTATTGGTCTGCCAGCGGGAGTGGATTCCGTTCGCAGTTGCTCGGAGGACAACAAACCGGCCAGCACCTCAAACTGCACTTCCCTGCCGGCAAAAAAATTCTCCAGTGCATCGTACTGCGTGTTGATCTCGAAGACAGTGGGTTCGCTGTCGGCCTGCAATGGCACCGAGGGCCCACCCAATGCCGGTGGCCCGGAGAAATCGAACTCGCCCAACTCGAGCCCCGCCAGTTCGGTGAGATGGTGGCCAAGGGCGTCAAGGCGCGTCATCTGTGTCTGTAACGTCGCGAGACGACGGGTCATGGCGGTCAGCCGCGATTGTGCCTCAACACTCAGTTGCGCCAGTGCTTCTGCTCGCTGAGTGGCTTGCTGCTCTCGCATTGAGATACGAGACGCCTGTTCTGATCGCACACCGCCATCGAATCCGAGCTGATAAGTCACCGCGACCAGTCCCAGAGGGATGCCGATAACACAGGCAGACAGCAACAACCATGACCACCTACCCAGTTCTAGGGTACGCGATGCGGCGTGGCGGTTGAGGAAAATTAACTTCAAGATCGTTTATCGCAATACGGGGTGCAAACTATGCCATTTTCAAGGTTCAAGTGAAACCATTGAACGGCATCCCAAACCGTCTAAATTGCACTTAAACCAGCTGTAAATTGTGTGGTAGTGGCCAATTTAGGGGCGATTGGCTCGCGTTCTCAAAGGTGGCCCACTCCCAACTATCTTGTTGTGCCAACAATGCCCGAACCAGTTGATTATTCATCGCATGACCAGATTTAAAGCCCTCGTACTCTGCGATTAACTGATGACCGGCGAGATATAAATCCCCCATGGCATCCAATATCTTATGCTTTACAAATTCGTCTTCATATCGCAAACCGCCTTCGTTGAGGATATGGAAATCGTCGATCACGATCGCATTGTCAACGCTCCCACCCCGGGCCAAGCCCCGAGATCGCATGTATTCGAATTCGTGCACGAACCCAAAGGTCCTCGCACGACTGATTTCTCGTACGAACGCCTCGGTGTTCATATCGACAGTAACCCGCCCGGTCTGCTCGCGGAAAACAGGATGATCAAAATCAATGGCAAAACTGAGTTTAAAACCCTCGTAAGGATGCAACGACACGGTTTTCTCACCGTCGCTCACGGTAATGCTCTCAGTTACACGAATAAATCGCTTTGCGGCTGATTGCTCACAGATGCCCGCTGTCTGCAGTAAGTAAACAAAGGGGCCCGCTGAGCCATCCATAATAGGGACTTCGGGGGCATCTAGATCGATATAAACATTGTCGATACCCAGGCCACACAGCGCAGAGAGCAGGTGCTCTACGGTCGTGACCCGGGCATCATCGGTACCAAGGCTCGTCGACAGATCCGTTTGATCAACCCAATCGGCCCGGGCGGGGATTTCCCGGGCAGGGGTTAAATCAGTGCGGCGAAACACAACACCTGTATCGACCGGTGCCGGACTCAGTGTCATCGACACCTTGTCACCAGAATGCAGGCCCACGCCCGTCGACTTTATCGACTCTTGTAAGGTTCTTTGCCAACGCATGGCGATTCCCCTGATCTAGAGAGGAAAACCTTACTAGGGCACGTTAATGCAATCCAGCCCTCACGCCCTGATTATTCACATTCATCAGTGCTTTACAGACGATTACCTACCGTCAGTCCGCCTGACGACGCAGAAACGCGGGCACATCGAATAACTGCTCATCCAGACCCTCATCCATTTTCAATGCAGTCTGACCGTCACTCATTGCGCCGACGCGCTGACGCTTGCCGGGAGGTAGATCATAATCGTCGTAGTCCGCACCCACGCGAGGTGGACGCTTAGCGGCGCTGGTATCCACCGCCGTCAGTGCGGGGCGCGCCTCGGCACCACGCAGGCCCGTCGCCACTACGGTCACTTTTAAGGTATCCGTCATCTCTGGGTCGATAACCGTTCCGATCACTACGGTAGCGTCCTCAGAAGCGATATCCTCGATTGTCGCGCCGACCTCAGAGAACTCACCCAGTGAGAGATCTAACCCAGCAGTGATATTCACAAGAATGCCCCGCGCACCACTCAAATCGATATCGTCCAGTAACGGACTATTGATGGCGCGCTCGGCGGCTTCTCGAGCACGATCCTCACCACTGGCAGTGCCTGTACCCATCATCGCCGCACCCATTTCTGACATCACCGTCCTGACGTCTGCGAAGTCAACGTTAACCAAGCCGGGCCGAATAATAAGATCAGCAATGCCCTGCACCGCACCGAGCAGCACGTCGTTTGCTTCTTTAAAAGCATCCAGCAGCGAGGTGTTTTTACCCAGTACCTCAAGTAGCTTTTCGTTAGGGATCGTAATCAGAGAATCGCAATGTTGTGCGATCTCTTTGAGCCCATCCTCAGCGGTGTTCACGCGCTTTTTACCCTCGAAACTGAAGGGTCGCGTTACGACTGCCACGGTAAGAATACCCAGCTCACGCGCTACTTCAGCAACGATCGGTGCGGCGCCTGTGCCGGTGCCACCACCCATACCGGCAGTCACAAACACCATATCAGTGCCATGTAGCGCATCGGCAATTCGATCTCGATCTTCGAGTGCCGCAGCTCGACCCACTTCTGGGTTTGCGCCCGCACCGAGTCCCTTTGTGATACTCGCGCCCAACTGAAGCACCGTTTTGGAGCTAATATCAGAGAGCGCCTGCGCGTCTGTATTGGCACAAATGAAGTCCACACCGTCAACATTGTGATCGATCATGTGACGAACCGCGTTACCGCCGCCGCCGCCCACACCAATCACTTTGATAACGGCACTTTGAGGTGCACTATCTACTAGTTCAAACATCGTTTTCTCCCCGTTTTTAAAAAGACCCCAGACTGCAGAGCCCTGCTAAACCCTTTTTACTTTTTAAAAATGCCGAGCGAACCATTCCTTCACCCGCCCGGCAAAGCTCACGTTTTGTAATGCCAATTCCTGACGCTCCCGAATCCCGCTACGGACCTCCTCTGCTCCATAAAGGAGCAAGCCCACTGCAGTGGCATAAATCGGATTTCGGATAATGTCGTGTAGTCCCCTCGCGTATTGCGGTGCACCCAACCTGACCGGCATATGGAAAATTTCTTCCGCCAGATCCACTGCGCCCTCCATCTTGGAAGTGCCGCCCGTGAGCACCACGCCTGCGGGAATCAATTCTTCATAGCCAGAGCGACGCAGCTCAGACTGAATGAGCGTAAATAGCTCGTCGTAACGCGGCTCAACGACCTCAGCCAGCGATTGTCGTGATAAATCTCGCGGTGGACGGTCTCCCACGCTAGGCACTTTGATCGTCTCTTCAGCGCCCGCTAGCTGAGGTAGCGCACAGGCGTAGCGGATCTTGATTTCTTCGGCGTGCTGAGTGGGGGTCCGAAGTGCCATCGCAATATCGTTAGTCACCTGATCACCTGCGATTGGAATCACGCCGGTGTGTCGTATCGAGCCATCGGTGAAAATAGCGATGTCCGAGGTTCCGCCGCCGATATCAACCAGGCACACCCCTAAATCGCGCTCGTCCTCAGTGATGACCGAGTAGCTCGATGCCAATTGTTCGAGGATGACCCCATCCACCGATAAGCCACAGCGCTCTACGCATTTTTCAATATTCTGAGAGGCGTTAACGGCGCAAGTCACTAAGTGCACCTTGGCCTCAAGGCGCACGCCAGACATACCGAGGGGTTCACGAATTCCTGACTGATTATCAATGACATATTCTTGAGGAAGAACGTGGAGAATTTTCTGATCAGCCGGAATGGCGACCGCTTGAGCCGCGTCAATCACCCGATCGATATCTTGCTGAAATACCTCTTGATCGCGTATCGCAACGATCCCATGCGAATTCACAGAACGAATGTGGCTGCCTGCAATACCGACGTACACGGAGTGAATTTGGCATCCCGCCATGAGCTCGGCCTCTTCCACCGCCCGCTGGATAGCGTTCACCGTAGATTCGATATTGACCACCACGCCCTTTTTCATCCCGCGGGAGGGATGGGAGCCAATACCCACTACTTCGATGCCGCCGTCAGGGTCGATCTCTCCCACCACTGCGACCACTTTGGATGTACCGATATCAAGACCTACAATCATATGTTTGCCGTCGTCATTGGCCATCATCCCTCTCCCCTACTTCGTAGTGGCTGCATTGCCAGTGCCGAGTGACCGAATGTCACCGCAGCACCATGCTCGTAGCGCAGATCGATCTTTTCGACCGTCTGAGTTGATAACTTATCGCTCCACAACTGTTTAAAACGGGTAACCCGTCGCAACAGGTCGTTCGCTCCTAATGCAAGTTGCACGCCATTCATCAACTTCAGTGACAGTTGTCCTAATGCATCAATAGACAGTTCATCGATTGTGAGACCCTCTGTTTCAAGCTGCGATGCCAGCATTTGGTAACGTCTTGTCAAAGTCCCCTCGGCGCCCTCTGGGCCACTAAGTAATGGCAGATGCTCATACTGACCATCCTGCGTCGCAGCAAAAAAATGGCCCTGATGATTGAGGTAGCCGGTATCGCCCCAGCGCGCCAGTGGCCGCTGTTCGACCAGCACCACCTCGATCTCTGCGGGCCACCGTCGGCGCGTATTGACCTTATAAATCCAAGGCAACGACTCCAACTCATCTCGTAAATCGCGCAGATCTGCCGCCATAAAGCCATCAGTAATGCGTGGTGTTAAGCGTGCCTGAATCACATCCGTATCAATATGATGGACGTCGCCACGGACCGTTAGCGTCTTGACCTGCTTCGCCGCCAACGCCGTCACACCTTGATAAAGCCCGACACCTAGCAGGGTCAGCGCGCAACCCAGCACCAGCCGATTGCACCAACGTCTCAGCGTCGATACCGCCTTAGTCGCCGACACAGCGGGCGTTCTGGAGTCAGCTATCAAAGGGTCAGCCTTGCGCATGTCTTACCCCCATACTGTCTGTATAAATACGCGCTAACAGGTCTGCTAGGGAGAGTCCTGCGGCCTTTGCGGATAGGGGCACCAGGCTATGCGATGTCATACCGGGAACGGTGTTCACCTCTAGCAAATGCCAGGCTCCCAACTGATCACGAATAACATCGACCCGCCCCCAGACCTCGCAACCCACCGCGTGAAACGCGGACGACGCTAACTGCGCGAGCGCCGCCTCATCCTGATCATCTAAACCGGAGGGACAGAAAAATTGCGTCTCATCAGAGCGGTACTTCGCCTCAAAGTCGTAAAAATCACCGGGGACCTCGATACGGATGCTGGGTAGGGTGCGGTCTCCGAGTATTGAAATGGTGTATTCGGAGCCCTCGATAAATTGCTCAGCCAGCACATCGGTACCATAGGTCACCGCATGCCGATACGCGTCCTGAAGTTCTTTGCCCGTACTTGCCTTGGCCATCCCCAGCGAGGAGCCCTCTAGAGACGGCTTCACAAACACGGTGCCCAAATCAGCAACGACGGCATCCCAATCGCTATTCGCCTCGAGCACTCGGAAATCAGGGGTAGGAAAACCGGCGCCTTGCCAAAGCACCTTGGTCCGTATCTTGTCCATTGAGAGCGCAGAGCCCAGAACGCCGGACCCGCTGTAGGGTAATTGCATGAGGTCTAAGAGACCTTGGATAGTGCCGTCCTCACCGCCTGGTCCATGCAGCAAATTGAAGACAAACGAGACCTCATTTAACCGCGCCATCCAACCCGCTTCAGCGGGATCGATTGGCACAACGTGTACCCCGGTCTCCTCCAAGGCGCGCACAATATTATTGCCGCTCTCCAGCGAAATCGTTCGCTCTGCCGAAGTACCGCCCAAGAGCACCGCAACTGTTTTGCCATCAATCAACGCCTGATTCATGACAACACCTCGAGTGTTTCGGCCTGTGCGAGCGTTGCCGCAAGCCGACCTATATCGCCAGCACCCTGCATCAACAAAACATCTTGATCTTGCAGTACATCAATCAAGGTCGTCGCTAGTCGTGCCTGATCTGAGACGACGATGGGGTCTATTGCGCCAGCCGTGCGGATAGCGTTAGCCAAGCTGACAGAATCAGCACCTTTGATAAACGGCTCACCCGCTGAATACACATCGAGTAAAACGAGTTGTTGACCCTCGCTTAATACCGAGACGAACTCATCAAAATGATCGCGTGTCCGGGTATAACGATGGGGTTGGTAAACCATGACAAGTCGCCGACCTGAGAAAGCATCGCGAACTGCCTTTAACGTCACCGCGAGTTCAGTCGGATGGTGTCCATAATCATCAATCAGTCGCGCTGAACCAGCTGACCACATCACATCACCCAAATCAGAAAAGCGGCGCCCAACACCACTGAACTCCGATAGTCCAACTGCAATAGCCTGATCAGCAATATTGAGCTCAGAGCACAGTGCCGCAGCGCCAGCTGCATTCTGGACGTTATGAAGTCCGGGCATACCAACCGTCAGCATCAAAGGTTCAGCGCCATCGGGTCGAATCAGATCAAAATGACTGCGCAGTCCATCTGCACGATAATTTTCCAATCGATAATCAGCGTCTGGGTGTTGCCCATAAGTCACAACCCTTCGCGTCAGATCAGGTAGCAGATCCTGAACACCGCGGTCATCGAGACACATCACGGCGGAGCCATAGAAAGGTAAGTTGTGCAGGAAGCCATCAAACGCTTGGAAATAGCGCGCTAGATCACCCTCATAGTGATCCATGTGGTCCGCTTCGATATTGGTGACCAGCGCCATCATCGGCTGCAGGTGTAAAAAAGAGGCGTCACTCTCGTCAGCTTCGACTACCCAGTAACTTCCCTCACCCAAGGCGGCATTGCTTCCCGTTTTATTGAGCAAGCCACCAATAACAAAGGTCGGGTCTACCCCTGCCTCATCAAGAATAGAAGCGATCAAGCTTGTTGTTGTGGTCTTGCCATGTGTGCCGGCTACCGCAATACCGAAGCGATAGCGCATTAACTCAGCTAACATTTCCGCGCGAGGCACCACTGGAATTCGTGCCTTTTTCGCCGCGATACACTCGGGGTTATCCTCCGAAATCGCCGCAGACACTACCAACACATCGGCTTGTTGAATGTGTTCAGCTTGGTGACCTATAAATACATTAATACCCAACGAGCGCAATCGCATAATGGCGATACTTTCCGATAAGTCAGATCCTGAAACCGTGTAACCAAGACCCTTGAGGACCTCTGCTATGCCGCTCATACCGGCACCGCCAATACCCACCATGAAGATGTGCTGGATCCGACCCATCGAGGGCGCGGGTGTTGTCGGCTCAATCATTTGCATGAGCCACCTCTTTTAAGATCGCTACCACTTCATCGGTGGCGTTCGCCGCCACCATTGCCAGAGAGCGCCGCGCCATCTCCAGCAAACTTGCAGGCGACTGGATCCATTGCTCAAGACAATCTGCGACGCGCTGCGGCGTCGCGTCGCTCTGTGTCATCATCACAGCACCGCCTGTCGCGGTCAGCACTTGTGCGTTATGTGTCTGGTGATCATCGATCGCGTGAGGTAGCGGTATCAGTAAGGCGGGTGTTCCTGTCGCTGCCAGCTCCGATACCGTCAATGCGCCGGCTCGCGCAATCACCACGTCAGCCCACGCATAAGCAGTTGCCATATCGTCAATAAAATCGTCGCAGCGGCACTGGGAAAATCGACTTCCTTGCCATGCTTCGTCTGCGGCGGACCGGTTCCTCTCGCCACATTGCTGCCAGACAGATATGGATGCTCCGAAACCCTTGACCACTAGACGATCCAACGTCGGCGGGAGAAGTCGATTGAGGGGGGCAGCACCCAAGCTGCCACCTAGCACGAGCAGATTCAGTGGTCGCTGTGCAGAAAAGCCTGAAAGTTCGGCTAATCCACTGCGATCTACCACATAGAAGTTGGCCCGCACAGGATTACCAACCACCTTGGCGTCGCGCTGTTGCGCAAACTCTCCCGGCAAACCACACAACACACGCATTGCCAAAGGCGCCAACAATCTATTGGTGGTGCCTGCCACCGCATTTTGCTCGTGAATGACCAAGGGTAACCGCGTCAACCAAGCCGCAAGACCGGCTGGGCCAGCCGCATAACCACCCATTCCTAAAACGATATCGGGTCGCAAACGCCTGATAATTTTCACCGATCGCCACAGCCCGCCGATCACCTTAAAAAGACTTTGAGCTCGATTGAAGAGGCTTTTTCCGCGGAGACCCGACACGTCGAGGCAATACAATGGAATACCCGATGCAGGCACGAGTCGGTGTTCGATGCCTCGTTCAGTGCCTATCCAATCAACGGCCCAGCCCTGCTCAGACAAAGCGCCGGCCACGGCGAGAGCAGGATAAACATGGCCTCCTGTTCCACCCGCCGCAATCAAGGCGCGATGTCCATTGTGACGCGTTGACTCGACCGTCATGGCAATCTCCGCGACACGCTTTGATCGGTAAGCTGCTGTGGTCGCAGCTGCTGAGCAATGCGCAGTACGATACCTAGCAGGACACAGTTAATGATCAAGCTCGAGCCGCCATAACTGACGAAGGGCAGCGTCAAGCCTTTAGTGGGCAGTAATCCCGAGCTCGCTCCCATATTGATGAACACTTGACCGGCAAACATGAGGCCAACGCCGAAACAGAGATAAGCCGCAAAACCATCTCCCTCCGCCGCAGCACGCCAACCGGTCTGCATGATGCGCGCGATGAAACCGACGAATAATAGAATCAGTATGATCGCGCCGAATAATCCCGTTTCCTCTGCCCATATCGAAAAGACAAAGTCGGTATGAGCTTCAGGTAAATAAAATAACTTCTGAATACTGTTACCGAGCCCCACACCAAACCACTCCCCTTGACCAAAGGCAATGAGGGATTGCACCAATTGAAAGCCAGCGCCAAAGGGGTCTGACCAAGGGTCTTGGTAAGCGGTGAGTCGCTGTAATCGATATGGCGCACTGAACACCAATACCAAAAAGCCTAACGCCACTGCCGCAAGGAGCGCGAATACGTAAATTAATCGAGCGCCCGCCAGAAACATCATCCCAACTACGGTACCCACAGCAATCACCGTGGCGCCAAAGTCAGGCTCCAGCAGCAGCAAAAGAGCGACGATACCCACAATGAAAATGAGCTTGGCCAGTCCCAGCCAGTGATGGCGCACGGCGTCCTCTTGCCTCACCAAGTAGCCAGCGGTGTAGAGCAGCAGTGCAAACTTAGCAAATTCTGACGGCTGCACCGTTAATGAACCCAACAAGGGCAACCATCGCTGGGCACCATTTACCTCGCGACCAATACCCGGCATGAGCACCAAGATGAGTAGTGCAAAGGCGATAAACAGTAACCACGGAGAAAGACGGTTAAATGTTTCAGTGGGAATCATGTACGACAGGAAAGCCGCTGACAGTGCAACTAACAGATAGAGGCTATGACGCTCAGCGTGATGCCATGGATTACCGAAGTTAAAGTCACTGTATTCGATTGATGCAGAGGCAATCGCAACTAAACCAATACTAATCAGTGCCGCACCGAACCCCAGTAAGAGTGGGTCGCCGCTGTATCCCCGCAAGGGCATAGCGCCGCTCATGCTGCCACCCCAAGTGCCGCGACCGCTGACTGAAATTGTTCGCCGCGATCAATGTAATTCGCAAACATATCTAAACTGGCACACGCCGGCGACAACAGTACGATTTGTCCGGGGGCTGCTGCGGCGGCGGCCTGATCAACCGCGATTTTTAACGTAGTAGCCTGTGAGAGTGACGGCACATTACTGAGATGGTGGGCGATATCCTGAGCAGCCTCACCGATGACGATCACACCTGCACAACAATCCGACACTGCCTGAGATAAGAGCGAAAAATCCTGTCCTTTCCCCTGACCACCCAAAATCAACCAAATCTTGCCGTCGCTGCTCAACCCTTTGAGCGCGGCGAGCGTTGCGCCAATATTGGTGCCCTTACTATCATCAATAAAATGGACGCCATTTCGCTCAGCCACGAACTGACATCGATGGGGTAGCCCCCGATACGCTTTTGCTGCCGCCACCAGACATGACAATGGCAGCTCCAGCTCGAGGCCTATCGCCAATGCCACCAACACGTTTTGAAGGTTATGTCGTCCGGGAAGCGTTAGCTCAGCACTTTCTACCAGTGGCTCCCATCCTTGGCAAAGCCACTGTGCTCCCTCTACCTCTCTTAAACCAAACTCACCAAGATCAGGCTCACCCAACCGACACCACCTGACTCGAACCTCATCCGATATCAGCGGAACAGTCAGTGGGTCATCACGATTTGCAACGATCTTTTTTGCCCCTCGGAAAATGCGGTGCTTAGCGCGGTGATACTCCTTCAATGAGGGATAGCGATCGAGATGGTCGGCGCTAATATTGAGCACTGTTGCGATCTCTAGGCCTAGCGCCTCGGCACGTTCAAGCTGAAAGCTCGATAGCTCTAGTACGTAGTAATCGGCACCATCAGCCAACAAATCGAGCGCTGGTCTACCGAAATTACCGCCAACCGACGCGGAGATATCGCAGGCGTTCATCATTTCGCCAAGGAGCGCCGTCACTGTCGACTTTCCGTTGGAGCCAGTGATACCGATTACCGGCACCTGAACCGCCTCCATAAACAAATCAATATCACCGCGTATGCGACAACCTCGCGCAGACGCTCGAGCCACTAAGGGGTGGTCTAAGGACACCCCTGGGCTCACGATCATTTCGGTCACGTCGTCGGCAAAATCAGGATCCACCTCACCAAATGTGACTGACTGCGGATCCATTTCTGCACAGATTGCGGGATCGCTGGCCATCTCCTGCCGCGTATCAAAAGCCGTGAAGGCGATCCCTTGTTGACGCCACCAACGTGCGACGGACCGACCCGTCATACCTAGGCCGACGATCAACCGTTTTTCAGAGCTAGCAATCATTGTGTTAAGGGTTTGCATTAGCTCACCGCAACTTCAATGTGGCGAGGCCAAACAGCACCAGCATCACCGTGATAATCCAAAACCGAACAATCACGCGCGGTTCGGGCCAGCCTTTCAGTTCAAAGTGATGGTGAATCGGCGCCATACGAAACACACGCCGTCCCGTTAACTTGAAAGAGCTCACTTGAATAATCACCGAGAGCGTCTCGAGTACGAAAATGCCTCCCATGATGAAGAGCACAATCTCGTGGCGGGTGATCACTGCGACGACGCCCAGCGCGGCACCCAGTGCTAAAGCGCCAACATCTCCCATGAAAATCATTGCCGGATACGTGTTAAACCAGAGAAAACCGAGACCCGCCCCGGCGATCGCGCCACAAAACACCACCAACTCACCAGCACCTGATAAGTAGGCAATATTTAAATAGTCAGCGAATTCGACATGACCAGCGAGATAGGCGATCACACCCAGACCCGTTGCCACCATGACAGTTGGCATAATGGCAAGGCCATCTAATCCATCCGTTAAATTCACCGCGTTACTGGATCCGACAATCACAAAATAGCTAAAGGGCACGAACAACCAACCCATTGACCAAGCCACGTCTTTGAAAAACGGCACGTAAAGGTTTGTCTCTGCTGGCGATGTCGCCGTTGACAACAGCAATGCGGTACAAACCAATGCAGCAACCGACTGCCAGAAATACTTCCAACGGGCCGGTAACCCTCTCGTATCTTTTCTGACGACTTTTCGATAGTCGTCAACCCAGCCAATGGCGCCAAACGCGGCCGTCGTCACAACAACGATCCAGACGTATCGATTATCAAGATCAGCCCAAAGAAGCGTCGACCCTAACACCGCCACAAGAATCAATGCCCCGCCCATTGTCGGCGTGCCCGCCTTGACGAGGTGAGACTCTGGTCCCTCGGAGCGAATCGTCTGCCCAATTTGCAAATCATTCAGCCGTGCAATCACGAAGGGGCCCACCAGCATCGAGATCAGCATCGCAGAGCAGGCGGCTAAAATTGCCCTTAACGTGAGGTACTGAAAAACACCAAAGCCCGGATCCAAGAACAGTAACTGCTCACTCAGCCACATCAGCACGACGAGGCTCCCTCTGGTCGCGTCAACCAGTGCACGGTTTTTTC
>ERZ891134.1110-NODE-1110-length-19769-cov-5.289236_pt1 | contig 19769 bp, 15 predicted proteins | sample MGYA00520888_ERZ891134 | MGnify/ENA primary metagenome ERZ891134 (study PRJEB32303, sample SAMEA104408692) | aquatic metagenome | biome: Brackish water; feature: Coastal; material: water | place: Baltic Sea | collected 2014-10-23 | depth 10 m ... | reverse complement strand
TACTATCTCTTCAATTACCTCGCCCTCTCCTTCAAAGTTTATTGTAAGTGGATACTTTCTTTTCTCAAAGTTTGCTGTAAGTGTTGAGTTTAAATTAACTGTGATAGTCCTTGTAGCATTTGTATTTCCATCAGACCAATTTGTAAATACATATTCTCCTTGTGGTGTTGCGGTTACAGAAACAGTTTCTCCTGCCTCATATTCTCCTCCTGTTGTTGATACAGTTCCTCCTTCTCCTGCAGAAAATGAAATAGTGTATTTTACTATTGATACAGGTGGTGGTGTAACAGGTGTTGAAGTTTCATTTGTAGAACATGATATAATAACAACAGATATACTTAATAGAAGGAAGAGTTTTTTCATAATACGCAAATAATTGTAGTTTTTTCAATTGATAAATATAGAAACTATGTGAAGAATTATTTTAAACAAACGCAAAATAGTTCCTAAAATGAATGAATGGGCCTGTCAATTTTTTTTGTAAGTAACCCAAAATTTGAGGAGTTCTACAAAGAGTATGGACAAAAACCCTTAGGTAACTTTATAAGAAGTCTAATTGGCTTAGAGGAGAGCGCTGTTGAAAAAGCTTTTGCAGATTTTTTACAAGCAGGATCATTAAGAGCGGATCAAATCACTTTCACAAGAACCTTGATGGCCTATTTTATTAAAAATGGAGTTTTAGACAAGACCTTACTTTATGAATCTCCATTTACAGATATAAATGATCAAAGTCTAAACGGTTTATTCGAAGACGCAAAGGTTATTCAATTAGTAAGGATTATAGATGGAATCAATAATAACGCCACTCTAGCATAGTCTGGGTTATATATAGATATCACGATTAGCCTCAAAAAAGAAAACCGTTTCTATAAAACCCACCCGTCTGCTAAAATCTAATGATGCACTGAAAATTTTTGGAATTATAAATATTTGTACCTGAAAAGGGTTTATTATTGCATTTGATGCCAATATGATGCCAGAAAAAGGTTATTTAAACAAAAAACCATGAAAATCAGATGATTAACAAGGGTTGTTGTACACGCTATGGCTATATTTTCGAATTATTCAATCCAACTATAAATTTTATTTCCAAATAAACATTATAAATACAACAGATATGAAAAAAAACAAATTCCATATAATTCTAATCTTCATCTTTAGCCTATCCTTAGGATTAATCTCATGTAATAAGGATGACGATTTAAATAATGATTCTGAAATCGTAGAAGATGATACAGATTTTGAAGCGACATATTGGACGGATGCTACGCACAGTAAAAATGTAGACCCAAATTATGATGAGGTTTTTGAAGATGAAGCCGTAAAACGTATAGATATCGTAATTACAGAGACGCGTTGGCAAAGCATGTTGGATGATATGACCAACACCTATGGAACTTTTGGTTCTGGTTCACGAGGTCCTGGAGGAGGATTAATCGAAACAGATGAAGATCCTACTTTTGTGCCTGCAGAAGTATATTATGACGGAATACAATGGTACAGAGTAGGTGTGCGTTTCAAAGGAAATTCTAGCTTGCAAACGACTTGGCAAAGTGGTAATTTTAAATTGTCATTTAAACTTGATTTTGATGAGTTTGAAGACGATTATCCACAAATAGACAACCAACGTTTTTATGGATTCAAAAAACTGCATCTAAAAAACAATTATGATGATAAATCCATGTTAAGAGAAAAAATAGCAGGAGATGTGTTTAGAAATGCAGGTTTAGCAGGTTCGCGCACAGCGTTTTATACAGTATACATAGATCATGGCGATGGGCCGATATATTTTGGATTGTATACCATGGTTGAAGATGTAGAAAATACACTTTTAGATGATTATTTTGGTGATGATGATGGCAATTTATATAAACCAGATGGCGATGCTGCAAGTTTTGCAATGGGCACCTATGATGAGGATGAGTATGAAAAGAAAAACAATGAAGATGAAGCTGATTTTAGTGATGTTTCAAACTTATTGTCAATTCTTCACCACAGTTCTAGAACAACAGACGCAGTAACTTGGAGAACAAACCTTGATGATGTTTTTGATACACACGTTTTCCTAAAGTATTTGGCAGCCAATACCGTGATTCAAAATTGGGACACATATGGTAAAATGACACATAACTATTATCTGTATAATAATCCAAACACCAATAAATTAACTTGGATCCCTTGGGATAATAACGAAGCCTTGCAATTAGGTAAAAGGGGAGGTTCATTACCATTAGATTTTTCAGGGATGAATCCATCAGAATGGCCATTAATAGGATATTTATATGCAGATGATGTTTATAAAGAACAATACGACACCTATGTTCAGGAAATAACAGACAATTCATTTAGCGCAAGTAATATTCAATCGCAATATGCCACTTACTCAGCATTGATCCAACCTTATGCTACTACAGAATTAGATGGTTATACGTTCTTAAACAATAGTTTAGAATTTCAAACTGCTATAAGTATACTTAATTCACATGTTGTTGAAAGAGCAACTGCTGTAAATACTTATTTAGATTAGAGAACTGTTGGCAACAACGTATATAAAAAATAGCAGTTAAGAGCCAATACGAGTGAAATGATGCTTAGGTATAGGTTTTAGGTTATATATAGATTTCACGATCAACCTCAAATAAGAAAACCGTTTCTATAAAACCCACCCGTCTGCTAAAATCTAGTGATGTACTGAAACTTTTTGGGTTTTATATAATGGCATAGAATTAACCTTTAGCACAATCCGTTGGCAATAAGTTGGTTTGTGAGTTTAAAATAATTAAAAAACCCTTGAAAATCAGATGATTAACAAGGGTTGTTGTACTCGAGGTGGGAATCGAACCCACACTCCAAAGGAACTGGATTTTGAATCCAGCGCGTCTACCAATTCCGCCACTCGAGCAAATGTCAGAGAATTAGGTTCTCCTAAAATTGGAAGGCAAAAGTAGAAAATAAATTGAGAATCTTCCTAAAAAAAAGAAACATTTCACTGTGGCAACTGAAATAAATGTATAAATTTGCAGCTCCTTAATATTAAGGAACTTAGAACTGGAACCAAACCCGCTTTAAGCATGCCATATATACAACCGGAACCTAAAATTTTTGCTTGCACCCAAAGTCAGGCCCTCGCAGAGAAGATTGCTAAATCTTTTGGTGCCCCTATTGGAAAAGTAATTACGTCTAAATACAGTGATGGAGAATTCCAACCTTCTTTTGAAGAGTCTGTACGTGGATCTAGGGTCTTTATTGTGGGTTCTACCAACCCAAGTTCTGAGAATTTAATGGAAATGCTGTTAATGTTGGACGCTGCCAAAAGAGCATCGGCCAGGCACATTACGGCAGTGATGCCGTATTTTGGCTGGGCCAGACAAGACAGAAAAGACAAGCCTAGGGTGCCTATTGCTGCTAAATTAGTGGCTAAAATGCTAGAGGTTGCAGGTGCAACAAGGATCATTACTATGGACCTTCATGCAGACCAAATACAAGGTTTCTTTGAAAAACCTGTAGACCATTTGTTTGCCTCTACCCTATTTTTGCCTTACCTAAAAAGCCTAAACCTAGAAAATTTAACCATTGCGTCTCCAGATATGGGCGGTTCCAAAAGAGCTTATGCCTATTCTAAAGCCTTAGAAAGCGACGTAGTGATTTGCTATAAACAAAGAGAGAAGGCCAATATAATTTCCCATATGGAGCTGATTGGTGAAGTAACTGGTAAAAATGTGGTCTTGGTAGACGACATGGTAGACACTGCCGGAACACTGACCAAAGCGGCAGATTTAATGATGGAACGAGGCGCTTTAAGCGTAAGGGCTATTACAACACATGCCATTCTTTCTGGGAACGCTTACGAGCGTATTGAAAATTCAAAATTAGCGGAATTGATCGTGACCGATTCTATTCCACTCAAACAACAAAGCGATAAGATTAGGGTGATTGGCTGTGCAGACCTTTTTGCAGACGTAATGCAAAGGGTGCATACCAACACTTCTATTAGCTCAAAGTTTTTAATGTAAGAACGTCCCGAGGGGGACTATTTATTAATAATTAAATTTAGAACATGAAATCTATTACTATTAAAGGATCACAAAGAGAAAGCGTGGGCAAAAAAGCAACAAAGGCCTTGCGTAATGCTGGAATGGTTCCTTGCGTAATTTACGGAGGAGACAAACCAGTACATTTTTCAGCTGAAGAGCTGGCATTTAAACCGTTAATCTACACTCCAAACGCACATACAGTAACGGTAGATTTAGCAGATGGGACTAAAATTGATGCGGTATTACAAGACATTCAATTCCACCCTGTAACAGATAAAATCTTACACATAGATTTCTATCAATTATTCAGCGACAAGCCAGTAACTATGAGTATTCCTGTACAGTTAGAAGGAAACTCTCCAGGGGTTAGAAACGGGGGTCGTATGTTGTTTAGAAAACGTAAGTTAATGATCAAGGCATTGCCAGGTGACTTACCAGATTTCTTTTCTGTAGATATTTCAAAACTTAAGATTGGTGGTACCATTGCTGTATCTTCATTATTGGACGAAAAATATACTTTCTTACAACCTGAAAGTACTGCTATTGTTCAAGTGAAAACATCTAGAACCGCTGTTGGAGGAAATGAAGAAGAAGATGAAGAAGGTACAGAAGGTGCAGATGGTGCAGATGGTGCTGAGGCAACTGCAGAAGCTGCTGCGGAGTAATCCAGTAGAAACTTTTTATTTTAAGCATCCCAAGCCACCTGGTTTGGGATGCTTTTTTTATTTTTACCACTATATCTTACAAACTAGCGTAGCACATGAAAAAATTCCTGATTGTTGGCCTCGGAAACATAGGCGCTGAATATGCTGAAACCAGACACAATATTGGTTTTAAAATAGTAGAGGCCTTGGCACACAAGCACGAGCAATCTTTTGAAACCCAAAAATTAGGGGACTTGGCTACGGTTAAAATCAAGGGAAGAAGTCTAATTCTCTTAAAGCCTAGTACCTATATGAACCTCAGCGGAAAAGCGGTCATGTACTGGATGGAAAAAGAGAAAATTCCTATGGAAAATGTTTTGGTAGTAACAGACGACATTCACTTGCCCTTTGGTAGCATCCGCCTTAAGGCGAAGGGATCAGATGGCGGCCACAATGGCTTAAAAGACATTCAAGAAAATTTAAATACCGTCCAATACAACCGCTATAGATTTGGTGTAGGTGCAGATTTTGGTGCAGGAAGACAGGTAGATTATGTGTTAGGAGAATGGTCCGTGGAGGAACGTGAAAAACTAAAAGAACGCTTGGAAAAATCTGCTGCATTGATAGAATCTTTTGTCCTTGCGGGTTTGGCTAGAACCATGAATCAGTTCAATAATAACTAGTCAAAATAACTAAAATAACTGTTGGCCTGATTAAACCGCCCCAGTAATTAGTCTATTTTAAAATCAAATACTGCAGAAGGAGTGCTGTTACCGGAAAGGTCGGTGGTTACAACCTGCCAATAATAAGTGGCTCCTTGAACTACATTGGCTGTAAATTGGGTGGCAGTTGCGCCGTTCAAACTACGGTTGGTGCTCGGTGGAGACTGGTTGTCTAGTAGCAGTGTATAACTAGATATATCATTATCTATATCCGAACCAGACCAACGCAAAGAAACTTGGCCTTCAGCAGGCATAGTAATTTGTGCTCCTGAAAGAGGCGTGAGTGCCGTTGCTGGAAAAGGTGCATGGGTGGTTTCACTACCTGCATTAAAAAAGTACCAGAGGGCGCTTGGGGTGGTTTCCAACACTTTGGTGTTTGAGGCAATCACTTGCCAAGAATAGGCCTCTCCCATTCGCAGGGGCACTTCTATGGAAGTGAGTAGGGTGTTTTGAGTAGTTTTTTGGCCGGAACTTAATTGTATAATTTCTAAACGATATGATTCTGATTCTGTAGCCTCACGCCACTCAAAAGGAATTCTTCTGGTCACTTCATTGACCAAACTTCCTTGGGCACAGTCCAAATTTTGAGTTGGAAAGACTAGAGAAATAGGCCCAGGAGGGCTCGGAGGAGCCTCTTTTCCACAAGCTAAAAAAACCGCAAAACAGCCTATTAAAAAATACTTTTTCATTCTTTTAAAACTTTATAAGAGGTGGTGGTGCCATCTAACTCAATTCGAACAATATAAACGCCTGGGTCCCAACGAGAGGTATCTAAACGCCATGGTGTTTGGGTAGCCGTTGAATTGTATGTACCCATAGCGGCACCTGAAAGGGTAAAAATGTGCACTTTCATCTCGGGTTTTTCGAATTCCGCTGTCTGTATGTAAAGGGCTTCTTTTAATGGATTTGGATAAACCACAGGTTTGGGGGTATAAAAAATTTGTTCCTCATAAACACCCTGACAATCTAATCCTGTGGCCACTTTGAGACTATTTATTCCGGGCTTTAACGCCAATGATAGTTGTGGCTGTTCTTGTGAAAAGGACTGGCCGTTTAAGGTTACAAAATAGCGGCTACTCCCAGATAAATTCACAGATAAAAAGCCCCCATTGTCATAAGATACCGCTGTAGTTACAGCCAGTGGTTCTGGAGCACCAATACGCACCTCAAAGCATTGCTGCTCATAGGTAATTCCAGCTTTGGTGCCCTCAAAGCAAAGGGTATAATTGGCTGCTGTCATATTTTCTAGTGCCAAAAAGCTGGTGAAAGTGGCTTGGTTTATTTGGGTACCTGATGCATTTTTAACATATACCACATAATCCATCACTTCCGCTACGGTCACTTCTACAGATCCGTCAGAAACATTTAAACAGGATTGACTCTTGAGAGACACCCTAAAGTTTTGAGGGTCTAAACGGTAAACGGCGCATCCTTTGGTGTCTACCGGGACGCCAGCAGGGGTGTTGAGACATTGGTCTGGGCCGTCGTCATAGACACCGTCATTGTCTGCGTCTGGTCTAAAAGTACCTGCTGCAGATACTTTCATCTCAAAAAGATTGAGTCTGCCACCGTCTGCCTCTGCCACATCTTCTATTTCTAGGCGCCAGATTCCTTTAACAGAGTCTCCTCTAAAAATATCAAAACTTCCCAATGGTTTTACAAGTCCCTCAATAGCAGGGTCATTACCACAGTTAAAAGCAGGGGCTGTATCTGAGAAAGTAGCCACTAAATTTTCCCCTTGTCCACAGGAATTGGCAATTAAAACAGCTACTTTTCCAGAAGGCGCATAAAGCTTAACGACAAGATCTGAAAGGTAAGAATGGGCAATATCTAATGAAACTTCTAAAGAGGAAAGCGGCAAGTCTTCCTTGAATTCAATCCTAGCATTAATGGTGTTTGGATCATTACTGCCTATAGTAATAGGGAGTAAATCTGCAGACTTGGTTTGGGTATTTTCTGCCGCAGTGGTAAAACTATTCACCTCTGAAAGGCTGTTTCCACCACAATCATTCAAAGCTATTACCCGCCAAAAATAAGTGGTATCTGGCGCCAAGTCTACCAAATAATCTTGAGAAAAAGCAGTGGAATTGCTGTAATAAAGTTCCTTGAAATCAGGTGTTAGAGCTACTTCTACTTTATATGTGCTAGCCCCTTTAACCGCAGACCATTCCAAGGTAGCGTCTAAAAAAACAGCGGTATTCCCTGATTGTGGGGCCAATAATAAAGGAGGGTCTAAGGTATCTGGCAGAATAGTGATACTAAAATCTAGACTGTTGGTCCCGGTACCACTCTCTACCAATGCAGTAATGGAGTAAGTACCCGCAACTACTTCCTTAGCTGCACTAAACGTAATGCCAAGTGTTTGTGTATTGGACAGAGTGCCTAAAGTGGGGGTCGCTGAAAGACCTGAAGGAAGGTTTAAAAACGATATTTCAGAAGCCTCAGCAGTGGCATTGTACTCAATCACACCTGACAAGCTTAGTGAGGAGTCTGGACATAAGGAGGCGAATATTGGGTTAAACACCAAGGCCAATGGGGCCTGGGTTATTTCAAAATCTGCTGTATTTACTGCAAAAAATGGATTGTTTTCTGCCTTAAGCATGAGGCGCGCATTGGTCGCATTGGTATTTGGGAGCACCAAAGTATACGCCCCATTGTTGGGAATTCCAGTGGCCAATGTCTTTGAAAAACTAAGACCACCGTCTAATGAAAGTAATGCTTTGAGTGTTTTGGTATTCAATTCAGGCCCGTTGGTTCTGGCTACTTCCCAGCGCACTGCTATAGCTTGTCCACCGCCATAACTTTGCAGACTGTCTTGAGAACGAATAAAGAAAGGCCCTACATTAGACTGAACACTTAAGTGTGTTTTAGCCATATTTATTCCGGCACCCTCACTTGCATTGTCCCTAACGGTGACATAAAAATTATAATCTCTAGGAATGGAGGCCAAGGTCTCCCACTGGGTAAAAGAAGGGGTGTCTGTGGTTAATTTATTGGCCGCTATATTGATCAATTTAGGAAAATATCTTTGGGGAGAAGTTGTTGGCGGCAATGACCTAAAAGCGGCTCCCACTGGGTTTTGAGGGCCAAAAATAGCTGCAGTAACCACCCCATTGTCTGCCTGTTCCCAAGTGTAAGAAAGCACGTCTTCTGCGTTGGGATCTGAAGCCTTCGCTTCAAGTAAAAAAGGCGTTCCTAAGGGGAGCTTATAATCACTTAAAGCTTCTAAAACAGGTGCGTCATTAGTGCTTAATTCATTATTCTCACAGGCATAGGTGTCTAGGTAATTTAAAATTTGTAGGATACTCACCCCATGAAAATAATCCGACGCATTTGGGGCCACATTTTCACCAGATACAATCCCTGCGTAAGACATGATCGTACTGCCACTTCCTGGCTCTACCTGAACATTCGTTCCCTCAGATTCATAAGACCAGGAGTGGTTGGCCCCAAACTGATGCCCAATTTCATGGGCCACAAAATCAATATCAAAGGTATCTCCCTCTGGAAATTGTCCAGAAGAAAAACCACTGCCTTTTTTATTGTCCTGGCAAACTGCTCCCACAAAACCCGCGTTACCGTTGTTGTTGTCTTGGTGAAAAAGATGTCCTATGTCGTATTGCGCCTCGCCAATATTAGCGGTTAAAGTGGCTTGAATTTCATTGTTTAAATCCGACCCAAATGGATCTGTTTCAGGGTCGGTATAAATCACATTGGTCGTACTGGCTACTAGAGAAAGCTGCACCCCTAAATCCCTGCCAAATACTGCGTTAATCCGAGTCACAGTGGCGTTAATTGCTGCCAAAGCGCCTGCTACCGTTCCGCCGTGATACTGGGTGTATTCTCCAGAGGCAGCTACCGCTAAGCGGTATGTTTTTACGGTTGTTTTGGCGGCTGCATTTGTCCCTTTCTCCTGGCTGTATTTGGCCGTCATACTTCCGGCCGATGCCCTTATATTATCTCCTATTGCTCCTGCAAAGGTGTCACAGGTAAAATCTTTATTTCCAGAATTATCCGCAGTATAAAGGGTATATTGGCTTGTGTTTTTTGATTTTTCTAAAAAAGTAAAGCCTCCAGAACTAGGGTACATAAAAGTTGCAGACAATTGGGTTTTTGTGCCTGAAGAAAAAGAGAAAAACACTTTTGACCCTTGGGCACTTAATCCTTTATAGGAGCGAATGTTGGGGAATTTTAGTTGCAGCCCTTCTGAAAGTGTTTCTTGCAAACCAATGGTATAGCTTTCTATAACTCCAGACTCATTAGGAAAATACAAAACACCCGCTGCGTTTACCGCTTTTTCTAGGGCCCTAGAAAATTTAAGCCCATCCAAGTCGTAAAACACCTTATCTTGAATGGATTTATTACCAAGGCTAGACTGAGGGGATTGGATTTTGGCTTTGGACCAATAGCTTTGCTGGGCCTTTGCAGAAAAGACTAAAAAAAGTAGGCATAATGAAAAAACAAGCCGTAATTTTGAACGCATATAGAGATATATATCCCATAAAAATACAGTATTTTATTATAAAACAAGCGTGATTACCACCCATTCCTTGCCGCCATTAGATGCCAGTATAAAAACAGCCGTCACCATAGGGACTTTTGATGGGGTACATTTGGGACACACCCAAATTATAAAGCAACTTGTTGAAAAAGCTAAAATACTAAAAGTCCCCGCTGTAGTTTTAAGTTTTTATCCGCATCCTAGAATTGTTTTACACCAAGACAGCGGGATTAAACTCTTAGACAGTCTACAAGAGAAGGCTGCGAAATTAGAAGCCCTTGGGGTAGATTATTTTGTGGTATACCCCTTTAGTAAAAGCTTTTCTAGAATGAAGGCAGCGACTTTTGTGTCGGACATTTTAGTAAAGGGGCTTCACGCCAAAAGTGTGCTCATTGGTTACGACCACCGTTTTGGTAGAAACAGAAATGCCAATATAGAAGACCTGAGAAATTATGGAAAACAATACAACTTTGAGGTGATAGAAATTTCTGCACAAGCCATAGAAGCAGTAGCCATAAGCTCTACAAAAATCCGAAAAGCTTTGGCGCAAGGACAGGTAAAAAAAGCGAATCAATTCCTTGGCAGTGCATTTAGCCTAAGCGGGAAAGTCGTTTCAGGCAAACAAATTGGGCGTACTATGGGATTTCCCACTGCAAATATAAAGCCCACTTATTCCTATAAACTCATTCCAAAAGAAGGGGTGTACGTAATTAAAAGTCACTTAGACGGACAGGAAGTGTTTGGCATGCTTAATATTGGTCAAAACCCTACAGTCACTGCACAGGACGCTCCAAGCATTTTTCCAAAGATAGAAGCCCACTTTTTTAATTTCAACAAAGACCTCTACGAGCAGGAAATAACTGTTTGTTTAATAGATAGGTTAAGGGATGAGATTAAATTCGAGTCCCTTGAAGCACTTGCCTCACAGCTCAAAAAAGACCAATCCAATGCCTTAAATATAGTCACTGCTTACAAAAGCAAAAAGTGACCTTATAAATTCCCCCTATTCCATTACCTTTACACTTTATTAAAATTCATACTTTATGTTGCAGATTCAAGCCATAAGAGCCCAAGAAGACGCTATTATTACCGCACTTAAAAAACGCCAAATAGACGCCGCTCCTATTGTGTCAAAAATTCTAGAAGCAGACCAACTGAGAAGGGCTACCCAAACCTCATTAGATGAAAATCTGGCCCGAGCCAACCAATTGGCTAAAGAGATAGGCGGGCTATTTAAATCTGGAAAAGCAGCAGAAGCACAAGCACTCAAAGAAGAGAGCGCCACGCTTAAAGAAGCGAGTAAAACACTTCAGGTTACTTTAACCCAGGTGAGCGAAACATTACAAGATTTATTGTACACACTGCCCAATGTGCCTCACGAATCTGTACCCAGTGGTAAAAGCGAAGAAGACAACGAAGAAATATTTAGAGCAGGAGACATTCCTGTATTGCATAAAGACGCCCTTCCCCATTGGGAGTTGGCCAAAAAATACGACCTAATTGACTTTGAATTAGGGGTTAAAATTGCCGGAGCAGGATTTCCGGTCTACAAAGGCAAAGGGGCTAAATTACAAAGGGCTTTAATTGCTTATTTTTTAGATAAAAATACCGCAGCTGGCTATACAGAAATACAACCCCCTTTAGTGGTCAATGAAGCCTCTGCCTTGGGTACGGGACAATTACCAGACAAAGAAGGTCAAATGTATTATATGCCAGAAGACAAGCTATACCTCATCCCCACAGCAGAAGTACCAGTGACCAATATTTTTAGAGATGTGGTCTTGTCAGAAAGTGATTTCCCCGTAAAATACACCGCCTATACTCCGTGTTTTAGAAGAGAAGCTGGTAGCTATGGCGCTCATGTGAGAGGGCTTAACAGACTCCACCAATTTGACAAAGTGGAGATCGTACAGGTATCCCATCCGGAAGTTTCTTACGAAGCCCTAGATGGTATGGTCCACCATGTAAAAGAAATCCTTCAGGAATTGGAAATTCCCTACAGAATCCTCAAACTATGTGGAGGAGATCTCGGTTTTACAGCAGCTTTAACCTTTGATTTTGAGTTGTTTTCTACCGCCCAAGATAGGTGGTTGGAAATCTCTTCCGTCTCTAACTTTGAAACCTTCCAGGCCAATCGCTTAAAACTCCGTTTTAAGGACGCCGCCGGAAAAAGCGTCTTAGCGCATACCTTAAACGGTAGCGCATTGGCCTTACCAAGAGTCTTGGCAGGAATTTTAGAAAACTGCCAAACACCAGAGGGTATTAAAATACCAAAAGTTTTACAGCCATATACTGGCTTTGACATGATCTCATAACATATGTTTTTATTTAACGTTACCACCCATTTAGACGAAGCACAAGAAGCAGAATGGCTTCATTGGATGCAAGAGGAACACATCCCTACCCTACTCAAAGGAGATTACTTTAACTCCGCTACCCTCACCAAGGTCATGGTAGAAGAACCTATGGGAGGCGTTACTTATACCGTGCAATACACCACAGATCATAAAGCCATTATTAATGGTCTTTACGACAGACAGGCTGCAGATTTAGAGGCACAACTGATGAAAAAATTTGGCAGTGAAGTGTTGAGCTTCAAAACACCGCTTAAAATTATTGGCCAATACTAACCCTTAGCATATTATTCCCATGGGAAAACACAAAAAAGTTGGAAAGTACCAGAATTGGGATAAAGAAGAAGACTCAAGTGCCGTTAGGGCTAAAAAACACCTGGGGCAACACTTTTTAAAAGATCAAGTAGTCGCTAGAAAAATAGCAGAAACCCTCTTGCTAAACGGCTATGACAATGTCATTGAAATTGGCCCAGGAACTGGTGTACTCACCCAATACTTACTTGAGCAAGACATTAACATCCTGGCCCTAGACTTAGACCGGGAGTCTATAGAATACTTAAAGACAGATTTTGAGATTAACCACCTCAAATTGCTTCAGCGTAAAAAATCATTTGAAGTCCGCAATGCAGACTTTCTTAAAGAAGACCTAAGTACGCTTTTTAATGGAGCTCCGTTTGGTATAACAGGAAATTTCCCTTACAATATTTCTACACAAATTGTATTTAAAATGCTTGAATACAAGGATAGGGTTCCTGAATTTACAGGGATGTTCCAAAAAGAAGTGGCCCAGCGAATCTGTGAAAAAGAAGGGAGTAAAGCCTATGGAATACTTTCTGTTTTAGTACAGGCTTTCTATGAAGCAGAGTACCTTTTCACGGTTCATCCTGAAGTTTTTAATCCGCCGCCAAAGGTGCAGTCTGGTGTTTTAAGACTCACCCGAAAAGAAAACCAAAGCATTGACTGCTCTGAAACGCTCTTAAAAACGGTCGTGAAAGCTGCTTTTAACCAAAGGCGTAAGACCCTGAGAAACAGTTTAAAAACCTTACAACTTTCTGAAAATTTGACCAAAGATGCTATCTTTGACAAAAGACCCGAACAAATTTCTGTTGCAGACTTTATTGCACTGACAAAGAAAATAGCCCATGACACCCTTTAAACTCACCGAAGCACTATTAGAAGAGATTGCGCTCCTTATTTCCAATAAGGACAATAAGGCATTGAAGGCCTTGCTCTTGGATATTCACTTTGCAGATGTGGCGGAAATTGTCAATGAGCTCAATTCAGAAGAGGCTACCTACCTGATTAAATTATTAGATTCTGAAAAAACCTCAGACATTCTCACAGAGTTGGATGAGGACATGAGAGAATCTATTTTAGCGAATCTCTCTGCAAAAGAAATTGCAGAAGAATTGGATGAGCTAGATACAGATGACGCTGCAGATATTGTGGCAGAGCTTCCTACCGAAATGATTGGAAAGGTTATTTCTGCCCTTGAAGACAGAGATCACGCCAAGGACATTGTAGACCTTTTACGCTATGACGAAAATACTGCTGGAGGGCTTATGGCCAAGGAACTCGTTAAGGTAAATGAAAACTGGAACGTACTGACCTGTGTAAAAGAAATGCGCGCCCAAGCAGAAAATGTCACTAGGGTCCATTCTATCTATGTGGTAGACGCAGAAGACAAATTGGTAGGCCGTTTATCATTAAAAGATTTACTGACCACCTCCACAAAACAACCCATTAAAGACGTCTATATTACAAAAGTAGACGCAGTGTCTGTAAACGAAAGCACCGAAGAAGTGGCCAAAATAATGTCTAAGTACGATTTAGAAGCCATTCCAGTGATCGATGAATTAGGGCGCTTGGTGGGTAGAATTACCATAGACGACATTGTAGATGTGATCCGAGAAGAAGCAGAAAAAGATTATCAATTGGCTGCGGGTATTTCTAATGACGTAGAAGCAGATGACAGTATTTGGGAACTCACCAAAGCGAGAATTCCCTGGTTGTTCTTAGGCCTCATTGGAGGCATAGGTGCTGCTGCTATTATGGGCGGCTTTGAAAATTTGATTCAAAAATATGCCATCTTATTTTTCTTCACCCCGCTGATTGCTGCTATGGCGGGTAATGTTGGGGTGCAATCCTCTGCGATTGTCGTACAAGGTATTGCCAATGATGACGTTAAGGGGAGTATTGGCCAAAGGGTCTTTAAAGAAATGCTGCTAGCGCTTTTAAACGGAACTATATTGGCTGTGATACTATTGTTATTTACCTGGTTTTGGAAAGGAGATTTGCGCACTTCTATTGCCATTGCTATTTCACTAGTGACCGTAACCGTTGCTGCAGGAGTGATTGGGACCTTTACCCCATTATTCTTACACAAAAGAGGCATTGATCCAGCCATAGCCACTGGGCCATTTATCACCACTTCCAATGACATTTTTGGGATTCTGATTTACTTTAGTATTGCCAAAGCCATTCTTGGTTTCTAATATTATCTAATGAAAGTACTGCATATAGACACCAATCATCCCTGCCTCATAGAAGGTTTGGCCGCCTTGGGTTTTGAAAATTACGTCCAGTATACAGCACCAAAAGAAGCTATTCTAAAAATCATCTCCCAATATGACGGTCTTATCCTTCGTTCTAGATTTCCTATTGACAGTGCTTTCTTAAAAGCTGCTACAAATCTAAAATTTATAGGACGGGTTGGTGCGGGTCTGGAAAATATTGATCTAGCAACTGCCGCAGAATTGGGTGTTTTTTTAGTGGCCGCCCCTGAGGGGAATAGAAATGCTGTTGGAGAGCACAGTTTGGGCTTACTGCTCGCTTTGTTCCAAAAATTACACACAGCAGATCAGGAAGTGAGACAGGGTATTTGGGACAGGTCCGGAAACAGGGGTATAGAATTAGATGGACAAACGGTAGGAATTATAGGCTATGGACATATGGGTCAAGCTTTTGCTAAAAAACTCAGCGGCTTTGACGTAGAGATTATTTACCACGACTTAAAAGAAATTCCTCCCTTAGCAGGCTGCTCACAAGTATCTCTCGAAACACTACAATCCAGGGCAACAGTGCTCAGCCTTCACTTACCGCAAACCCCTGAAACCATAGGCCTGGTTAATACCCACTTTATAAGTAATTTCAAAAACCCATTTTGGTTGCTCAATACAGGAAGGGGTAGTGCTGTAGTGACTGCAGACCTCGTAAAGGCCATTGAAAAAGGACAAATTAAAGGTGCAGGTTTAGACGTATTAGAATACGAAACTAGCTCTTTTGAAAGTTTTTTAAACGACACCAATAAGCCAGAAGCCCTGCGGTATTTAATGGAGAGCAAAAAAGTTATTCTTAGCCCTCATGTTGCAGGTTGGACTCATGAAAGTCATGAAAAATTGGCTAAAACCGTGGTAGAAAAAATTGCTGTACACTTTGGGATGTCTAGTTGAGCTGCAAACTTTGGCATATCGGGTAATAAGAACTAATCCATTAGCGCAAATGGAGAAGTGCAAATGGATGAATTGATAGGCACAAATGAATAAATGCTTATTGCTGTGCATGAATTCACAAGCACTAAGGAAGGTCTAAATTAATTTCTTCAGGGGGCACTCCAGCGGCCAGCTTGCGTTCTAGATCTGCTTGAAATTCTTCCATAACAGGCTTTACAGTACTTTCAGGTAAGTCTGAAATTTTAATATACATGAGCCCATCTACCGCATTATTAAACAGTGGGTCTACGTTAAAAGCAATGACCCTGGCATTTTGTTTAATGTATTTTTTAATGAGTACCGGAAGCCTCAAATTACCAGGCTCAACCTCATTAATGAGTTTGTCAAATTTATTGAGATCTGCTTGAGTTTCGTCAAAAACAAAGTCCTTATCTGCGTCTTTTAATTTTACCTTAAATGCTTTCTTTGGTCTTACATACTGGGCTATATAAGGATCCCAATAGTGAGACTTCATAAACTCAATCATGAGGGATTTGGAGAAATTGGAAAATTGATTGCTAATACTCACACCACCTATCAAGTATTTATGCTCTGGAAAACGAAGGGTGGTATGAACAATCCCCTTCCAAAGCAAAAACAAAGGCATGGGTTTTTGCTGGTAGTCTGAAACAATATACGCCCGACCCATTTCAATAGATTGTGACATGAGTTCGTGTAATTCGGGCTCAAACCTAAAGAGGTCTTGAAGGTAAAATCCATCAATACCCTTTTGAGCGAAAATCTCAGATCCCAATCCCATCCTATAAGCACCTACAATTCTTTGCGCTTCGTTGTCCCATAAAAAAAGATGGTGGTAATAGCCGTCAAAAACATCTAAATCTATGGATTTATTTGTACCCTCCCCAATGGCCCTAAAAGTCTCTTCTCTTTGACGACCAATCTCCTGAAGGATGTTGGGAATAGCGTTGGCCTTGGCCAAATAAACCTCGTAATTTCTACTAGAAAGCAACAAAGCATTCGCCTGCTTGAGGAGGTCTATTTCTGCGACCAATAAAGGCGCAAACACTTCATTGGCAATGGCTTTTGGGGCCTTTGGGAGTTTTAAATTTACCGCACTTTTTAAGGTTTGAGGCAATTGATCCAACAAACTTTCTCTGGCATAGGCATTAGACAACATATAGGTTTTTCTCCGCAATAAATCGGTAAAAGACGCCAAGTCCAAATGCTGCTTTTGAACCGCCACAGATATAGGAGCTCCTATACGTATCTTTATGGGCCTGTATTTTTGTGAGCTTAGTTCAGAGGGTAATTTAGCTGTTCTAAAAAGATCCCTCCAGGAGGCCAAACGGTAAAATAAGGCAGAATTTTTTGCGTGAAAATAAATAGGCACTACGGGAACTTCTGCCTTTTGAATCAATTTCATTGCAGGTATTTCCCAGGCTTTGTCTACCATGATTTGACCCTCCTTTACCGTAGAAACTTCTCCAGCAGGAAATATACCCAACACATGTCCCTCTTTTAAGTGGCGCATGGCATCTTTAAAACCCTTGAGGCTATTTTGGGCATCTTTATGATTTTCGAAAGGGTTTACAGGAAATATATTGGGCGCCATTGGCGCAACCCTATGCAATAAAAAATTTGCCATGATTTTGTAATCTTCTCTGTAAAGAAGCATTATTTTCAGGAGTAGAACACCGTCAATGGCACCAAGGGGATGGTTAGACACCGTAATGAAAGGGCCTGATTTAGGCAGCCTTTTAAAGTCCTCGTCTGGTATTTCAAAGTCTATTTGAAAATGCGCAATGACCGCATCTAAAAAAGCACTGGCTGAAAGCTGCTTGTTTTTGTCGTAAAACCTATTGATTGCTTGTATTCTAGTCAACCTAAGCAACAAAACACCTATGGCGTCTCCAATAAAACCATAGCGACTTAGACCCAATACTTTAGATACTTCTCTAGCAGACACTAGTCCCATACGAGCTTACTTAAATGAAGGATTATTACTTGAATGAACTAAAAGTAAAGATAGAAAAGTTTCTCTATTGCACCACCAACTGTAAGGTCTCTTTGGCCCTTTGTTCTAAAAGGATCGCCTTGCCTTTTTGCAGGCTTTCTATGGCTTCTGAATTAAAATGACGGATCGTGAATAGCGATACGCCTTTGTGACAGATCACCTTAAATTCCTTTTGAAGTAGAGGCAACAACTCGTCCAACCGATTAAACCTGTTGTCTACGCAAACAGAAAAACTAATCGCAGAGTTTTGAATTAAATCTACCTTTAAGCTGTGCTGGTGTAATAGTTTAAATAAAGCCCCTATACTGTCTTCTACAATAAAAGAAAAATCCAAGGAAGACAGTTCTAATAAGACCTGATCGCGCTTGACTATAAAGCAAGGAACATTGGGCTGTATTCCCACACCTTTACCCACTGTGGTACCCGCTGCTTTTGGATCTATAAAAGATTTTACGTGTAGGGGTATTTCTTTTCTTTGTAGGGGCTGTAAGGTTTTTGGGTGAATGACAGAGGCGCCGTAAAAGGCCAATTCAATCGCTTCAGTATATGAAATCTTTTCCAAAAGAGTGGTCTCGTTAAAATAACGAGGGTCTGCGTTTAATACGCCTGGAACATCTTTCCAAATGGTCACAGAATTTGCATTCAAGCAATAGGCTAATATGGCTGCCGTATAATCAGAACCCTCTCTCCCGAGTGTTGTCGTGAAATTATTGTGGTCTGACCCCAAAAATCCCTGGGTTACATATAAGGTGTTTTTCTGTATGGCTGCTTTGGTTTCTAGGGCTGTTTGCGCCCAATCTACCTCGGCATCTCTGTACTGGTCGTTTGTTTTTATACATTTCCGAACATCCAACCAAGTGTTCTCTACACCTGAAACGCTTAGAAAGGCACTTAAAATAGTACTCGATAAAAGTTCTCCATAGCCCACTAATTGGTCGTATACAAAATTGTAGTTGGGGGATTTGTTCCAAGCCAGAAATTCTTTAATTTCTGCTTCTAATATAGACAAAGCCTTGTATACAGGATGCTGTTTTGTTGGAAACAACTCAGTACAAATAGCGCTGTGAAAATCCATTAAAGCCGTTAATGAGCTTGCAACCTCATGATGCAATCCAGACTTCTTGTCAGAAAAATAGGCTGCCACCAGTTCTTCCATTGCATTGGTAGTTTTTCCCATAGCAGAGACCACTACTAGAGTATTTTCATGACCCATGGTGTCTAATACCTGGACCACATTCTTTACCCCTGCAGCATCTTTAACGGACGCGCCTCCAAATTTAAAAATTCTCATATTAAATGCTATTAAAACCAGCTATTCCTTTTTCATCCAATTGGACAACGTTCCAATCTCTCATGACATTTGCCCCCTTGGCTTCGTAAAAATCTATCGCTGGGGTATTCCAATCCAACACCTCCCAGGAAACCCTTTTTAAACCCTTTGCTTTTGCGTAAGAAACTACTTTAGACAGGAGTGCATTTCCTATTCCCTTACCCCGCTCGGAAGCAGTAACCATCAAGTCTTCTAAATGAATTACAGGTCCTTTCCAGGTAGAATACCTAGGATAAAACAGGGCAATTCCCACTATTTCACCAGCAGATTTTTCAGCGACAAAACAATGAAACAATGGCTTTGAACCAAAACCGTCACGCTCCAAATCAGCAATACTTACCTCCACAGCCTGAGGCTCTTTTTCAAAAACTGCCAATTCATGAATTAAAGACCAAACGCCTTTCATATCTGATTTAACTGCCTCTCTAAGATGAAAATCCATGTTTAATGTTATAAATGAAACACAAAGTTATAAATTTATATTTGTCAGGGGCGCACTTCCTCAATTCTTTCACAAAAATCCCAATAGTTGTGATGTAATTGAGTGAATAAAAAAAATGGAGCGCTACTATAAAAATTGAAGGTCTGACACAAAAAAAGGGCCCAAAGGCCCTGATCTATTTCCTCGTAAAAGTGGCACCCAAATCAGTTCGAATGAAAAGAAACTTTTATAGGAGTGTTTTACTATAATGTATGTAACCTACAAAAGAGATTGGTA
>ERZ891134.1108-NODE-1108-length-19816-cov-6.141997_pt1 | contig 19816 bp, 25 predicted proteins | sample MGYA00520888_ERZ891134 | MGnify/ENA primary metagenome ERZ891134 (study PRJEB32303, sample SAMEA104408692) | aquatic metagenome | biome: Brackish water; feature: Coastal; material: water | place: Baltic Sea | collected 2014-10-23 | depth 10 m ... | reverse complement strand
GCGGAGGTCTTGCCGGTGAGCGTGTCTACTTTTATCTCACTCATGCTAGGTCTCCTTGAATTGTACAGCTAACTCTATTGCTATCAGATTTTGTATGCGAACTGTTTGCAGTAAAAACATTAACAGTCGAACTAGACGCAATGTTGTCATTTCCTGTATGAAATCTACTTGAATCACCAGCAAAGGCAAAATTGGTGTCAGTCATAGCGTTTGTAAATGTTAAGGTTTGGTCGCCATCCGCATCATCTGAAAGTGAACTTACATTGAAGCTGTTATTTACGGTTGCTGTAGTGCCATCGTATCTTGCCCAAACCTTCGCCGCACTCTGCTTAGTCAGCGTGACAGGACTTGTGCCATCGCTGGCTACTAAGGTGTCTACTTTTACTGTACTCATATCACACCACCGTCCAAGTTTCGCCTGTGCCAACCGTTACAGTCACACCGCTGGCTATAGTGATTGGCCCTGCCGACATAGCGTTTGTGTTGTCTGAAATTGTATAGTCAGCATTTACGCTTTGTGCGTTCTGATAAATTGGCACATTGCCGTCAAGTGTCAAAGGCTCCCTAACATTGAGAGTCTTTAAGACAATATCCCCGCCAATATACTTCATCAGGTTATCTCCATAATACTCAATGTCGCGTCAATCTTAGCAGTTGTGCCACAGTCAATCTTAACAATGTCGCCAGTCTGCAAGATGTACTTGTTGCCAGCCATCAACTCCAGAGATGAGCCAGCCAAGATAGGAACGTCTTTGATAACGCTAACTGTCTCGTTAGTTTCAACATCAACTGTTGTAGACACAATCTGTACTGTAGATGTGATTGATGCCGTGTTGATGTTTGCCAATGTCAGGCCAATGATAACCGTGGTTGTCGCAGCCGGAACTGTATAAAGCGTGTCAGGCGTACCAGCACTGGCTGGCATAGCCCCATTAGTCTTAAGTTTGAAAGTGTTAGCCATTTTACTATCCTAGTGCTATTGCCAATGCTGTCGCGGTATCAGCCGCGATGCTCTCAATCAGCGCCGTCTGCGCCGCCGAAATATTTACAAACAAATCATAGTTTGCGCTGTTGGTGTTAGTTGATAGCGGCAGTGACCCGCTTGATGTGTGAATTGTGTTGACGCGGTAAACATCCTGATTAGTTGTGTCAATAACCAAGTCGCCAGCCGCGTAGTCAACACCCGCCGCCCAATTGCCTTTAAACTCGCCAGCCGTAGTTGTGGCAATCGGGTTGCCGTCACTGTCAAACGCCAAGAACTTTAGCGCCCGGTCAGCCTTTGCTGGCAGGGTCATGTCAACTACGCCGCCGTCAGCCACAAGCGCGGGGTCATACACTGGGGCGCGCATTGAGCGCTGCCCTTCTTCAGCAAGCTGCTGGTCAAAGATAGTCAGCGCATCAAGCTGCTCATTCAAGCTAGACGCAAGCAAATCACCGGCAGTCACAAAGTCTGTGACGCGCTCAATGTCACGCGCCCCAACAATGATGATCTGGTCAGACCCTGTCGGCGTTGACGGTACGCTGCCGCCAGTCACAATGTTGACGCTGCCAGTGCCGTTGGCGTTGATCGTCACAGTGTAATCTGTAGTGATCGTCAGGCTGGTAGCGTTAAAGTAAACGGCCAAATCATCCTGATCTAAAATCTCAAACGAAAACGCATACGGCCCCAGCCCGGCTGATCCGGTAAACACGACCCTGCGTGTAATTGCATTGATGTTATAGTCAGCCATTTTTGTGCCTCATATGATTGCCGTGAGTATACATTATTTATTGTGCCGCCTCAATGCGGTCTGCCAAATCGGGGTATTCAGAAAGCAAACGAAATTTTGCTGAACTCTTCGCCCCTGAGATAATGCTTTTTAAACTTGCCAACTTATCTTCTTTAAGTGGGATAGCGTTGTATTCGTTGCTGTAAATTTCGCCCTCAAGGTCATCCAATAACCTTTGACCATTTTGATAACCTTCTTCTCCGGGCAGCTTCCCCTTCCAATCAATGTTATTCATTAATGTTATCCAGCGATTGTATTGAGCAGCATTAAGAAGAATACCGCCAATTTTTTTGTTTGGCATTTTAACGCCGCCACCAAGCTCCATAAACTCTCTATCAACGCCTTCGTATTTTGCGTCCATAATCTTTACTGGACTTACCCACTCATAGCCAACGCCCTTACCTTGCTGCATCACCTCGCCCCAAAGATTAAGTGCTGGCTCAACGCTATCACTAAAAAATGGGTTTCTTGCCTTCATTTTTTGCAAAGCAGAATAGAAGCCGCGCACCTCGGCTGGCATTTGCGTTGGATCTTCTCCAAATATGCCAACTTCTGGCATCATGCTGCTGCCTGCGTCTGGGTCGGCAATTCGCTCGCCTGTCGCAGCAAAAGATGAAACTGATGGCAAGGCCGAGGATGTGGCTGTTACAAGTCTCTCAGCAAAAAATTGCCTTACCTTTTCAATTTTAGTCTCTTCATCTGGGCCAGTCAGCAAGGCAGATAAATCAGACGCGCCTTGTAGAAACGGCATAGTCATTGCGTAATTATAAAGCGCCAAACCAGTATTTGCTGCCAGATTTGCTACATCGTCAGCGTTCTCAGTGTACTGAGAGTAATATCCAAAATCAGCGGCCATCGCTAACATTCCAGATAGCGGGTCAAAACGTGAGTACGTTATGCTTTCATATGTACCATCAGACTTTTTAATATTTACAGAAAATGGCTGTATCTTCATCCGGCGCATAGCTGCTTGGGCGTCTCTGTCTTTAGGCCCAGACCCTACAATAATCACATTTTTATCGGGGCTGTCTAATCCCATAGCTGTGTAGGCAAACATAGACATAACCCCAGTGCCGGTAGCAACTCTAGCTAGGGCTAGGTCTGCTTCTCTGCCGCCTTTGTTGTATGCTGTATAAAACGCATGCCCTAAAGCAAATGGGGAGCGTCTGAATGTTTCACCAACTATTATAGTTGGCGTCTTGTAAAAGGGTATTCCAAATATTTTTACTAGGGGGTGAGACATTACACCCTCTGCGCCACCAGCAAACTTGCCCAAATCACCTTGGAACGTAAGTTCTTTAGCGGCCTCTGTGGCTGTCATTTTTATTGGCTTGGGCGGGTTTGCCACAACCAGCGCCTCAGTCTCTGCTTGCGCAACTCGTGCCTGCTTTATGTCGCCTGTCCTTGTCAAAACCTCGTCATACATAGCAGCGCCACGCTGGATTGCTTGCTTCTTGACGCTGGCACGGTACGCAATACCCTTAAAAAACTCGTCCTCTGCAAGAAGAAACCTCAGACCCATACGATTGTAAATGCCAAAGGTGTTAACCATAGCAACGCCAAAATTACCTTGGCGATACATATCAAACACCTCGCCAAAATCGTCAGTCGTGCCAATAGCGCGTTTGTTGCGAACATCAATCTTTGTTCCCGGTGAACGCTCACCAGTAATAAACGCCTTACCCGACACAAGCATTGCGTCTTTAAATCCAGCGCGTAAGCTGTCCAGTTGGGTAAGACCCTCACGAATAAAGACGCGCTCTTTCTTGCCACCTAGAGCAACGCGACCCGCGCCAATGACGCCAGCAAGAGTTTCCTCAACTCCCTTGATGCCAGCAAACACAGCATTACCGGCCACGTTAACGCCGTGCGACACTGGGCTTGTCAGGATTGCGTTTAGAAAGCTCTCAGCCACAAAGTCTAGCGGCTTATCCCACCAGCGGGATTGTACAAATTTAGCCCTACCAGCGTCATCAGGAATAGAAAGATAAGCGTCAAAGTAACGCTCATAGTCCATCATCTTGCCTTGCTCAATCAACCCCATTAGCTCGTCACCACGCCCGCCAGCAGAAAGGCCAAGGCGCTGTGCCTCGCGATTTGCAAACAACAACCGTCCACCTTCAGAGACAGCGCCAGATATGTTTGCGTAAAGTCTAGCCTCGGCTTGTGTAAGGGGTGCTGCTTGTGCGTAAAGAGCCTGCGCCCCATCAGCATCACCATTAGCCGAAAGATCTTGTGCTTGTTTTACAAGGGTTCTAACACGCTGGCTGATACCCTTTGCGCCTATTAAGGCAGCAAGTACATCTTCGGCCACGGCTGGGGAACCCGGAGTGCGGCGCATAAACTCAATTACAATATTATCAATGCCACCCTTTTCAGCCGCATCAATTAGGTTTTTGTATGAGATTGTGCCGCGCCGGGCTTGTTCAAACAAGGCCACGTTATTGTCCTTGATCGATTGCAAATGTTCAGCAAGATCAAGGTCACCAGTAGCCTCTGCAATAGCAGGGAAATTTAACCCCTTTGTGTAGCTTTCTGCCACGCCAAGATCAGCCGCAAACGACAGCTCTTCTTCTGGGGTTGCTTGCCGAATTACTGTTTCTTCACCAATAATCTCAGTAATTGCCGCCGGGCCTTTTTCTGTTACTCTGGATTCGGCCTCTTGTGTCGCTTTTTTTAAACCTTTTGCCCCGGCAAGAACCCAATCTGTTAGCCCAGCAACTTGAACAGGATCTTCAATTGGCAAAACTTGCGAGCCGAGCATTTCCTCAGTTACCGGATCGGACGCAAGAGTTTCTGGCAAAACCGGCTCTTCTGGCGGCTGCTCAAATTTCACCTGTTGCAGATCGCGCTCTGCGTTGTCTTGGCTAATTAGCGCGTCTAGGTCTTTAGGTGCTATTGGCATCTTCATCGCCTTCCTGCTTTGCTGCGCCTAATGCTGTGATAGCCACAGGCCCAACAATACCATATTTTTCTAATATCTTGATCGCTTTATCGTCAAAGATGACATAGTTTGTTGGCGCATCAGCAATGGTTTTGCCACCGCCTTTACTTCCAATATCAAGATATTTTATGCCATCAATTCCAACTGATTTAAGTATTTTGCTAGTTTCTTCTTTTGTTTTACCAATGTAATTGGAATATGCGTTGCCACCCATAATTCCTTTATCAACATTATAATCAAATGATTTTAATATATCTTTGTCACTAATTAACGTTCTTATCTTTTCTAGAATTTCTGGCTGTTGTTTTAATGGCTGTTGCCAATCTAAAAGATTTTCTTCTTTTACCCCAAGATTAACCATAAACAATTTACCGGCATCGCCTTTATAACTTTCTGCCAATTTTTCTGAACTAGAAAAATAAAATCCGTTTCCATATGCCTGATGCCCAACTCCGGTTCCGATTTTTTCTATTTTAAACTCATCAAAGTCTGCGCCAGAGCCGTGAAACGCAATAATGCCCGGCTCAGTTTCTGTTGGCGGCTCTATCTTTGCGACATTTATTTCCGCAATATCTTCTGGAAAATAACCAAACTCATTAAGGTCATTGCCGCCAGAGTAAACATCCTTAACTTTAATTCTTTGAGAAATAACTTTTCCAGCTTGATCGCCATCTGGGCCATAGCCACTTTCTGCATGATCTTCTGCGTAACGCTTGCTTAATGTCACCCAATCACCGGGGTTGATATTATCAACATTTTGAGGAACGCCCCTATATATAATTATTTCAGCGTCAGGGTTTCCTTTAACAGATTGTATAATATTTAAGCTCTCCTGATCTGCTGGATTGTTTCCACCATAAAAACGTAAAGCATTTTGAGAATAAATATCATCTGGGAAAACAGTGCCACCACCAGTCATATCATCTAAACGCGCCGCGCCATCTTGTGGAGATGGTGGCTGATGAGCCATACGATAATCTGTGTCTATATCAAATTTTTCTTTTGGTGGCATAGATGATAATTGCGCATCGCGCTCATGCCGCGCTGTTAAATATGATTTTCTCAATGAGGGGTCATTTGGTGACGCCTCATACGCGGCTCTAGCCTCATCAACCTTGTTAACCAACTTACCAGCAGCAGCCAACACCGGGTCAATCACTTCCATAGGATCAGCGCCCATACCAAGCGTGACGCCCTCACCGCGTTCTGCTATACGCGCTGGCGCACCCTCTGCCACAGCCTTGCCAGCAGCGGCAACGCCCTTACCTGTGGCCTTTGCACCTTGTCCAAGACCAAAGAAGCTGCCAACCTCTGCGCCTTGCATAAAGCCCTGCTTTACCTCGTCAGAGATGCCGGACTGCGTAGCCCAGTCATCGAGGAAACCAAGCGTTGCGCCAGAGCCAAACTTGTTCGACACATCCTCAACCTGCGTAATAAACGCATCAAGCCGACCCTGATCCTCATCTGGAAATGCAGCCTTATATAAACCTGTCGCCAAAGCAACTATGTCGCCCGGCGCACCAACTAACCCAGCAAACTTGCCCGGCACAAAGCCAGCCATAGTACCGCCGACCTCTGCCTCAGTTACCGGCGCACCAGCAGCCTCAGACATAGCGTAAATGTCACGATACCCGCCGGGGCTGATATTTGCGTCAGCTTCAAGAAACTGTTGCAACCTAGATGTGCGCACTCCTTGACCATCATCAGCAACCTCAAAGGGTGTCTTGGATCTGTGCATACTCATAGTGATGCCGTATTCTTTGCTAATATCCATCTAATCGCTGCCCTGCAATGTTTTTAATTCTTCAAGCTGCTCTAGCAATTCAGACAAAGCTTCCATATTTGTGCCGCTAGAAAACAAACCACCCTCTTTAGGGTTTGCTTGCAATTCTCTTGCTTTAACAAGGAGATCTTCTTTGTCTAAAATAACTCGTCCAAACATACTTTTAGAGTTGCTGTTGATTGCCGCGTTCAAGTCGTCAATTTTTTTCTTAGTTGCTGGGTTATTTAGCGGGTTTGCAGTCTCTTCTTTAATCACAGATTTTGCATAAGCAATCGGATCAAATGATGGGTCATCTTCCAGCTTGATAATCATCTCGCTGCGCTTGTCGGCAAAGGCCCGCAAATTTTCTGGTGGCTTTCCTGTTTTGCCACGCGCTAAAATTTCCGGCTTGCCGTAATGGTCGCTAAGTAATTCCTCTGCTCTTGTAAACCTTTTGTCGCGCTGCGCTTGCAACTCTCCAAGTAGCCTATCCATAGTTCCACTGGTAATTTCGCGATCATTATAGGCGTCTAGAATATCATCTTCAGTTAATTCTCTTCTCATAGACTTGCTATTAAGATCAACTATTCTTTCAGCAACATCAATCCCGCCGTCTGTAATAATAACATTGAAATATTTTTCTGCTTTATCCGCATCTAATTTTTCAAGCTCTTTAATAAGTGGCGTGGCAACATCGAACTTTCTGTTTCTTATGGCCTCAGTAATTTGGGGTGTGAGTGTTTCAATGCCGTTTTTTATTTTAGCGTCAGCGCGTCTGTCTTGTGCATCAGCAAAGGACATTAATTCTTTTTGCTCATCAAGGTATGTTTTACGCAGCAACGCTTTTTCTTCGTCATTTAGGGTTGCAAAAAGTGCGTTGTTTCTTTCGCCAAAATTGCCACGCAAAGCGGCGCGTTCATTGCCGGGCTTTTTAGCGTGGTCAAGCAAAACACCTATTTTTGCTTTTGTGACCATTCCATTCAAGTCTTCTGCTGTCTTTGTTGCGTATTCAAACTTGCCAGTGTTAATTGCTGCGTTTTTAGCTTCGTCTATTAAAATAGCGGCAGTTCCCAAAGCGATTTCAACGTCAACATCTTTTGCACCAATAATTTCCTTTAAGCGGTTTGGAAGCTCTTTAATTAAACCGTCAATTTTAACTATGCTTTTGGTTTGGGCAATCTTTAGTTTGTTTTCTAAAGCAGACTTATAGGCCGTTGAAGCTGTTGCGTTTACAGCCGCTGAGTATTTTAATCCTTGGGCTGGATCAATACCTGCAATTAACTCACTGTGGCCGTCAATCATAGCCGTTAAATCATTGCGCATAGACTGGATGTCAATGTCTTGACCAGCCTTAATCATTGCAGAATAGCTAGATATTTTTTTACTGGCTTCAATCTGTAGCTCAGTTGTTAGTTGTTGCGCTGCCGTTGCAGTTGTCACTGCACCAAACACAGTGTCAGGATCACCAACAATTTCCTCAATGTCTCTGCCTTGAGATATTGCGTCTTGGATTTGTTCTGCTGAGACTGGATTTTCAAACGCATATTGCGCAGCCTCACGCTTTGTTATTTGAACCTGTTTTTTGTACAAATAATCAGTCATACTATTGAGGCCTTTAGTAACGGCATCAATTGCGCGAGCCTTGGCAGCGCCTGTCGCAACAAAGTCAACAGTCGGCACTGACGGTATGCCTACACCTAAAGGTCTGTATTTTGGTAGCTCTGCCATTACCCGCCGTATCCTCTAAAACCTGCCCTTGACACCGTTGCTGACTGACCAGCTTGCAGCCCAGTGCTGCCGCCAGCGCCAGCAGGTGCGCCGCCCAGTGACATGCCCATCATAGCGCCCTGCATTATTGTGCCAAATGCTTGCGCTCTTGATGCAGATATTGCTGACTTTGCTTGAGACATATATTGCATTGCCTGCGCTTCGCCAGTACCAAAGGCAATCTGCTCACCGTCACGGCTTATATAAAGTTCGTTTGCGCCTTTTTTCTCAGCATACAAAGCCAAAGCCTTGGCGCTGCCACTGAATGGGTCAATCCCACCGGCTGCTGCTCTTGCGTTGATTGCTGCCTTGGTCGCTAAAATATTGTCCATAACGGCGGCACCTTGCTGCCTATACTTTAACGCCTCGCCGCGAGCCTGCACTTTTCTAAATGCTGCTTGCCTTGCCAGACCGCTAGCTTGCGCCTTGCCAGCCTTTAGTTGCTGGCTTGCGGTTAAAGCCGTCATTCCGGCAATTACAAATGGGATAGCCTGTGCCATATTACTGTCCTACGCTCACTTTGTAATCAATGCCCAACAGTGTCATTTTTAATGGCACCTCTTGGCCGATTGTTATTTGCCCATCATAAGTATAACCCAAAAGACCGTGCAATGTCTTGATGCCTGTGTACTCAGGCACTGCGCTGCCAAACACATTTGCGCCAAACTGGCGAAACGCGATTAACTTATTGTCGATTGTAAGCGACTGTGTTTCAAACAACTCGGCGTTTACCTCAAAGATGCGCTTCTTAAAGCCCTTTATTGAGCCGCTGGGCAGGTTTGGCTCGACCGGCAGTGTCTTTACCTCTGGCGTAAAGTTAAGGCCGACCTCGTGGCTTGTAGACGCCGCAGTGGCAAAGGTAACGGTGAATGGGCTAATGCCTACAACTTGATCAGGTTCAACGATGCCATCGCGGATCACCTTAACGGTGTCGCCTTCCAGATGGCTCATGTCTACAGATGACGCCGCGCCGCCGACAACTGAACAATCAAGCAATGCGTCTGCATCAAATATTTCAACGTAATATCTGTCAGTCGCAGAAACCGTAAAATCAACGTCAGTAAGTCTGACAGCATCGCTTGATGTAATTGTTAAATTGCTACCACCAGTAACCTTGCGAGTTATACTAACAACATTGGCCGCAGGGTTGGGCGCGTCATACCCAGCAACTGAGTTGATAGCTGTGGCTAAATTGTCTGCGACTTGATCGTTTGTAAGAGAGCCGCCAACTTGAAACTGCAAGTCATTAGCCGGGGTGCCGGTAACAGCCGTAAATGTTGTTGAGGTGCCAGCGTTGTCAGTCAAGACAACTGTTTCGCTGTTTGCAATATTTGCAGCGTCAGTCACAGTAATTGTGGCAGTGGCGTGTGGCTCAATAGTGCGCTTTACAACGGTATATATGTCGTCAACGTCAACGCCAATACTCAAGAACTCGCCATCGGTTGTCCACTCAGACGGCGCAATAACATTTTGGCTTCGCAGCAAAGTATAACAGGCGATGCTGCCATCTTCGCCATTTACCAGCATCAGCCGATCACCCTCATCGGTTGACGTAGCAACGCGCACCGCCATTTCCTCTGGCGTCTTTAGCAGGTGCGATGACAGCAGCGAGATCTTGGCTGACGTGTAAGCCTGCACTGCGTCACTAAAAATAAACTCTTGGATAGCCTTGCCCTGCCTTTGAATAAACAAGGTCGAGCCGTCCACGTTTTGCAACCTAATGCCCGGCTTGCTGCCAAAGGCAGTCTGCTGCTTGACAATTAGATTGCTGGGCGTGATAGGCGTGTCTAGCGTTTGCGGCACATAAAACTCAGCGCCAGTCGTAAAGATCTGCAAGTGACGACCAGAGAAAATATCAACAATTGCATTGAACGTGCCGGTGTCTAGTGTCGCCTCAACCGCCGCATCATCAAGCGCCTCGCCGGGGTCAAAGTTAAAGAAGGTCGCAACCCTCGACCCAAAGATGGTTGATGGCCGCTGCTTAGTGCCGCCAAAATACAACCGGCCTTCGTGAAATGTCACGCTGCGCGGGTAACCCCGGCTAGACGACCAAACCTCTTCATAGCCACTTTCAAACTCCCAGTCAGCGTCATCAATGTTACTGGTGTCAAACAAAGGCACCTCGGCAAAGCATTCTAGCTTGGCCGCTGATACTCTACGCACAATCCGCAATCGACCAAACGGCGTCACGTTGATGTACTGTCCAATGTAACTGGCGGCAGAACTGGTAAATATATTAGCGTCTGATCCGCTGTGCTTTGCTGTTAGTGTAAGGTTTCCAGATGCGGCAGACGGCTCTAGGTGGTCATGTGCCACACCAGTGTTATATGCAGTTCCGGCGGTTACACTTAAAGTAAAAGCATACTTAGGCACAAAATCGAATGTGATTGTGCTGGCTGTCCAGTTTGTGTCACCTGCACCACGCACAATTCTTGTCGGCGGCAAATCCTCATGCACTACGATAACGGTGTCGGCAGACTGCACCCAATTCATCTCCGGCAAGATAGAGCTAGTCAAACTAGCCACAGCTAAAAAATCATCGCCGCTGCCGTTAATGTTAGTGATTAACGCGCCGTCTTTGAAAACGTACATCTTACCGGGTGTGAAGACCAACATATAACTGTCGCTAACACTAAACTCAAACGACACCATCCGCACAGCGTCAGCCGCACCACTATCTAATTCCTCAACAAACTTAGTGCCATCACGCCGCTTGGCACCGCCCTGCGGCTGGATGCTCACATTACGCGCTGTTGATAGGCCAGACTTATATTGGCTGATATCAGTACGCGACCGCAGCTTTGGGTCTAGCTCACCAGCGGTAAAGTCATTTTGGATCTGGATGATGCGGCTCATGCTAGAACCTTATATCTGAAATCGGGAACTCTTGTATTTGCTGTGCCGGGCGGTCAGCGCCGTCAATGTTAATTGCCACGCGAACCAAACCACCGCGCATATTTTCGGACGGTGAACCATAAGCCTTGGCGTGATAATAATCAGCCTTGGCTATCTGGTCGGTAATCGGCTCGGCAAACTCAGCCGCAAGCGCCATCTTTAACAGGCGCACAAAATACGGCGGGAATATTGCTGGCTCTGGCCGGAACTGGTAGTCAATCCAAACTGTTTCGTAATTAGTGTAAAGGCCAAGATTGTAAATCTCAAAATCACGAACTGGCCGCGCACCCACAGAGCTTACGTTAAACGCAGCCTTTGGGTTACCCAGTATATCGCCCGGCAGTGCGTAGGTATATTTCCATTCATTGATTGGTGTGCTGGCAAGCTGCGCTAACTGCACTTTCTGCACAGACCAAGAATAGGCATATTGCATCAAGAGAGTGTCGCGCACATCGTCATAAAGACGATCAGCAACCTGCGCTTCGTCAGTGCCAGTGGCGAATGATGATAAAGGCGCAGCGCCCAGCATAATCAAAGCATCAGAACAAATTGATAGTTTGGTATCACCAGCCGCCATTGCGCTACTCCAAAATAGGGAAAGGGAGCCGGTTGCCCGGCTCCACTTAGATTAGTCTGCGTCACCCATTGCGATGGCTGTGCCATCGGTAACGTCAACAACACCAGAGGTGTTTGATGCAACCATAACAATTGACATTGTTGGGGTCGCGCTGTCGTGAACAAAGATCACATCGCCAACTGCCACTGTGTCTGACAGTGTGTTGAAATAACCTTCGGTGTTCACAGTCGCAATCGCGTCTGCTGATGTGTAGGTGTACATTGATGGTGCGTTGCCAGATTTAGCTGCACCGATCACGTTCCAACCTGCTGAAGAGAAAGCCATTACTAATCTCCTTTCTATTCAGTCGCTGAGATTTTGACAATACCATCGTCATCAATGGCAACCGCACCAGCGGAGAACATTGAAGAAACGAGGAATGACGTTTTCTCAGGAACGTAGTTGATTTCAGACTTTTGGTTCATGCCAATGCCCATACCGATTGCATCGCGATGGAACGCAAAGCAAGTGCGGGTTGATGGGAGAGGCAGGCCACCTTCATCACGATCGCCTAGTGTGATGAACTTAAAGCCGAGGAAAGTGTCAATCTCACCTGTTGAGAGAGCTTTCACAGTAGCAAAATCGCTGCTGGTTAGTTCTGTCTCATCAAGCAATGATGACAAGCCGTTTGCGTGAATGATCATGCAGCGACCTTCTGCTGGCACGTTCTTCACATCCAGAGCCTTTTTAGCTGCAAGCAGCTTTGCAAGGTTCATGTTTGTGCCTGCGCCACCAACAGATGTTGCAACGGTTGACGGTGAAGAAGCTGCATTGAGTGCGTCAATAACAAGCTGATCCATACGGCGACCGATAGCTGCGCCAACTACTTGCACCAATTCCCGGCGCTCGTCAAAGTTGACTTTTTGCTGGTTAAAAATGTCTGAATACTCAGCAGCAATGTAATCTGACATTGTTGCTGTGACTTGTGAGTAAGTCACGTTCAGAGGTGTAACGTCAGTTTGCGGTACGCGAACTGTTGCGGTTCCTTTCCCGATCTTCGGGAACTTAACCTGATTGCCTTCGACACTTGTTCTCTCGCGGGTTACGCCAGCCAAAGCACGAGATGCTTGATAGGCTTGCTTAACTTCCGCGTCAAAAAGCTGAACGAACGCATTGGAAATGCCTACGGCCATTTTCCTATTCCTTTCGTTTCAAAATAAAACACGATTAGCGCCTAGCAGGTATCCTTTCGGGCTGCGGCTTGGGCATACACGCTACGCCCCCAAGCGTTTGCGACAGGTCGAAAGCCGATTGTCTGTCAATAGGGATTATATGTAAAAAAGAAGGAACTGTAAACAGTTCCCTCTTGACCTTTATGTTGGTGAGTATTCGTCACCGCCAAAAGCCTGCTCAAACATTTTTTCAACCTTTATTCTGTAGCTTGGATCTGTTTGATATTCTGGCTTTCCGACCATTGCCATCAACTCTTCTTTTGATGGCGCACCGGCCATAGGCGCAACATCTACCGGGATGGCCTTGTCGCCGTAATAGCTGCGAACCTTTTGCAAAGCTCTCATACCCTCGGCTGTGCCACCCATAATCTTGAACTCTTCAAAGTCAGTCTCAGACCAAACGCCCTTGCGAACTAAGCCTGATGCCCAGTCAGACATTGACTTAATGATTGCGTCAGCATTGTTGCCCAGTTTTTCGTATTCTTCTTTGTAAGATATCTCTGCTGCCTCGGCTTCATCACCGGCCATAGAAATAAACTTACCGGCAAGCTCTTCAAACGCCGACTGGCTGATGCCGTTTTCTTTAGCCCAGTCTCTGTATACTGTGTAAAGCTCGTCATCCTCTGGAATGCCAGCCTCGGCAAATACGGCTTCATCGTATTCCTCTGGGGCTTTGTGCTTTCCTTGGCTAAACTTTTTCTGCAACTCAGAGTAAGCCTTCGCCAAATCTTCGCCGGTATTAAACTTTTCGGGCAACCACTCAGGCTTTCCTTCTTCGGTTGCCGCCTCTGACGCTACTGCGTTACTAGATACAGTCTCGCCGTCAGGCTTAACGTGTGAGATTGTTTCTTCTGCTTGCTGCTGGTTATCGTCACTCTCAATTTGAGCATCGGCCAGCAGACCATCAGTTTCGTTCATAGTGATCTCGCTCTTTTCATGCGCCGCTCAATTTCCCTGACCAGACTGTTCTGGCCTTCGCGAGCATAGCCGTGGCTGGCTTCTTCGCCGGGATACCACGTTGGCTGCTCTATCGTCAGTGCGCGTAGATGAGTGAGCAGCTTTGCCCCATCGTCACTGGCGAATACGCGCAAATAAAGACGATCAATGTCGTCCTTATCAACTTGCTGTTTTTCTGCAATTTTTGGATCTACAGAACGTAGACCATCCCAACCGTCTGGGTTCATTCTTATGCCCCTTCTGGCGGTGCCTCACCTTGTGGCATTTCACCGCTCTCTGCTTGCGCCGCCATTTGGGCGGCTTCCATTGCCTGCTGCATCATCATCTCGCGTTCTTCTGGAGATGTGCGCAACTCAGCCGGGATGCCCAGCTTGTCGGCAACATAATCTGCAATGCTGCCGGTCTTTACAGCCATTTGGCCTTCTGGGCCAAGGGCTGACGACATTTGCACCCACTGCATAATCTTCTCGATATCACCCATATTTTGCGCTTGCGCAATCGGGCTAACAGGTGTGACCTTGACCTCAAGGCCATTGACGCGCAGTGGCATCTCAATCAGGCCACGCTCGTCCATCACATACAAGATACGCGCAATCATTGGCACCATAGTCTCAGTAATCAAACGACCAAAAGCGGAGCCAAGGTTCTGCGCCAGTTCTTTCATGCGTTCTGCAATCTCTGTAGCAGACCTTGCGCTCATATTGTCGGGCGGCAGTGTGTCATCTAGCAAAATCTTTTTCACGTTCATGCGAAGATCATTGATGATAATCTGTGACACATTGAAATCACCAGAGCGCGGCAACATACGCAGGCTCTCACCCTGCGGGCCACCGTTACGCGCCACCGGGATAATAGCACCCGGCGCAATGCGGATTGCCTGCGGGTTTAGAACGCCGTCATCTGCGGCAGTGTAAACACCGGCAATAGACAAGCTGGCATTTTTAAGCAGCAACTCTAGCGTCTTGTTCAGCGTCTTGATGTCTGGAATTGCAGTAACCAACGGCCCGCGACCGTAGACCTCACCGGCTACTTTCATATAACGCGCCACGATCCAAGGGCTGGATTTCATGTAACGCTTCAATAGCTCGGCTTTGCCTTCCGGCCAAATGACGTGATAGCAAAACTCACCCATCTCAGGCTCATACAGTGTCGCCTCGATAAGCTCGATTTCTTCGGTTGGCTTTTCGTCAATCATGCGCTGCATACGCTCTGGGATCTCGGCATCCTGCCAGTGCTGGCTGATGGCCTCGCCCTTCATACGCATACGCCGGTAAACATTATCGACCCTGCCGTGTGCGCCCTCTTCAATGGCAACCAGATACTGCGGCACGGCAGTAAAGCGGATTGGGTTTAGTTCATCGCCGGGTTGGATCAGCATACAAGCCGTGCCAACTGCCAGATCTAGCAAGAACTCGCCCATAGCCAAATCAAAATTAGATTGGCGCAAAACACTAAACATTGTGTCGCTGTACATATCCAGCGCCATTTGTGCTTCAATCTTGCGCTCTTCTGGGATTTCTGGCCCCGGCTCTAAGCGGCACCACGGCGCATAAGGTGGGAATAGACCCGACTGGATGCGGTTGGCAAAACGCTGTGTCGCATTGATAGCCGTGCTATCGAACACGCGAGCCATTTTGTTTTGCCCCGGAGAGCCACCGCCCTCGTAATAGCCATCGTAAAGATTGCGCTGCGGCAAGCCGAACTCATAACAATCTTCGTAAATCTGCCGCCAATTGTCTTTGCGGCGCTGCGCAATATCGTGACGCTTTAGGATTTCCTCAACACTACGCATTTTTCTTGTGCCTCTTCGCAAAGTTTCTCGCAGCTTGCTTTGACCCAAAGCCCCACGCACTCAACGCCTCTTTTAATCTAGTTGGCGATCCATCTGGTTTTGTCTCAGGGCCAGCCATACCACCGAACCGGCCAGCAAAAGAAATACGGCGCGGGCTGGTGCCAGTTTTGACTGGGCGCTTTAGGTTGCCACCGTCTTTGGCTTCGTGATGCCTGCGGCCAGCTTCGTTCAACCCACCGCCCGGAGCCTGATGCGCTTTTTTAGTCACGCGCCGCCCTCATATTATCGACAAGGTTAGGATATGGACGGCCAGCCTTGGATGCGGCTCGCTGTGCCTTGCGCTTTTGTGCTGGGGTTAAACCCTTTGGCTTGCCCAAACCTTTTGGGCGCTTCTTATCCCAAACCTCTTTTTTCTTTTGCATTACTTACCGTAACCCTTACCTTTTTTCTTCGGCATAACTACGCTCCTAATGTTGTTTTGGTTCCTTCTTCTTGACCACCGCCGCCTAAACGACCAGCCATCATTAGACCACGGCGACCAGCCCGGCGGGCGCGCCTCTTAGCCGCCTCTGTACGTTCAGCCCTCGTAACTCTACGTTCAGACGCAAGAGCCGTTGCTGTCTTTGCCTTATCTGTTGGATCACGGCCTGCCTCAAGCTCGGCACCAGCTTTAACTAATGGCTGCACTATTTTAGGAACTTTTTTTAAAAGCCCTGTAGATGTTCCAATTTTTGTCATTATTTTTTTTGCTGAACCCATAATACTATCCTAACGTTGTTTCATCATCGGCGGTGCCGCCGCGAATACCTGACATTAACATGCGCCGACCGCCATACTGCCTAGCCCTGCGTTGCGCAGCAATCTTTCTGGCTTGACTTTCCTCTTGGGCTTCAATGCGTTTCTCTTGACGATCTTGTGCCTCGGTCACTTCCGGGGCAACTGCCGCCGCTGTCGGCATCACTACCTTTGGAGATTTGAAAAGACCACTCATCAATATATCCTTGCAAACATTGTGTAATCAAAACCGCCCGGCCCATATTTCCGCAGAACGCCCTCTGGCGTGAATTTTAACATCTTTGCCCACCGCATCGCAAGCTCGTTTTCCATATCAACCGTGATCTGTAATCTTTTTAAATTATGAATTGTAGAAATCTTATCAAAGTATCTAATAGCAGCCCTCGTCACTGTCACAGAAATATTAGGAAATTCTATAGATGTTATCATCCACGCCTCGGCTGTTCCCGGCCACATAATATTACAGCCCAAACAAGCCACAATTCTACCGCGCCACATTGCGGTCACCGCATCACCCTCGGCTTGGAACGCCTTGAGCATGTCCTGATAATTAGGAATATGCTCAAAAACCTTCTTGTCGTGTTCCCGCAGATCAGCCGCGTAGGGGTGCGCCCAGTGAAACGGCACAATCTGGATCTGGCGATTGTTTGTTATTTCCTTTTGCCACATTAGAAAATACTAAAATCCATATTAGCAGTGGCCTGTTTAAACTGATTTCTAAACTGGCTGTTGCGCGTAATGTTCCGCACCTCGCCAGCCCCAAGCATCAAATAGCCAAATGCGTCACCAACGTGCGAGTGCTGGTTTTTATTTGCCACATCGCGGAACCGCTCCTGACCAGCGCCAACTGCCATACGCTTAAAATGATAACCGCCAGCCAAAGACTTGCGCGTCTTAACACAAGAGCGATTAACCAGCAGGCCGGGCTTGCCGTCAATCAACCTGTTCATTGGCATAGCACCAGCTTCACGCCGAACCATAAAATCGTTGGTGCTGGTTGGCCTAGCATGTAAGCCCATAGTTCGCAGATGCTCAAATGCCGTCACCTCAAAGATCTCGTCACGCTTGACGCCCGCCGGGTCACCCCAGATTAGCACGTCCGATTTTGGAAAGTGCTGCTGTATGTCAGCCAGCAAGTGATGGCAAAACCTCTCCAGCCCCATATCAAAGGCAACAAGCTCATGCACAACGTGCCACCTGCCGTTCTGCATCTTCTGCCCAAAGACAGCCGCAGGCGTCAAACCAAAGTCAAGCCCGATATGCACCGGCCAACCTTCCTCGATATGCACGTCAGCCGACATCATACTGTCAACAAATTCGTGCCAGACCGGCTTGCCGTCTTGCACATAAACATATTTAGCCCCAGCGTAGCATTGTATCCAGTCAATGGTCTTTCCCGCTAACTGCTGCTCGTAATAGCCGGGCGGCAGGTTGTTGGTGTTTTCAGCTTGTGGGTTATTGATCCAATATTTATCAGCCGAAAATATAGCACCCTCGTGTTCTTTGGTTCCCTCAATAACGCCGCCGGGCTGCTTGTAAAACTTCCAAGGATACTTTCCGCGAATAGGATTTTTCTCAGCTAACTGGTGCCACCAGTGGTCACTGTCCATTGGGTTGGTACTCATCCACACGCCACGCCAAGTACAACCGCCATTCGCCCTAGTCGGGAAACGACCGACACGCGATGTCAAACCATCAACCACCGCCTTTGGCAGTTCTCTAGCCTCGTCAATAAAGCCGCCGGTTAATTCTAAGGAAAGCAATTTCCTTACGTCCCGAGGCTGATCCAACGCCAAGAAGATCACCTCACAATCAAGCCCAGCCGCGCCATCACGCGGCGGCAGCTTGATGTGATGGGTAATAGGCGGCGACCAACGCATTGGCCCCCACACATTCTCAGGAAACAACTCCTGCCACGTCTTAATCGTTGTCGTGCGTAGTTCCGGGTAACTGTTTCGGATAACTGCAAATCGAGTATATCTGATCCCATCTATCGGTGATGGCTCCTGCTTCACCGCCCTCAACATCACTTCCGCTAACGAACCGAATGTCTTGCCAGACCCCACTGGCCCCATCAATCCACGCACGAAACTGTCGTCTTGCAAAAATTCCCATACGGTCGGACTTTCCGAAAAATCTAAATTCAACCCCGCCAAAGCCTCAGTGGTTGGCTGCTTCCTGCGCCGGGGTGATCTGTCTGTTGCTGCTCTAGCTCGCGCCATCATAATCCTCTGGGTTAAAAATAATAGTGGTTTCTCCGCAATACTCATCACTCGTCAACTCAAGCATAGGCCCGCTGCACACCGTGCAAACAATAGCCTCACCGCCATCATATACCCGACCCCTAGTCAACTGATTACAATAGCCACATAAAATATCATGCTTAAAAAACCTGACGCTAATATAATCTTTCATGTCGATGACCTTACCCATCGTCACCCTCAATCTCGACAATCTTCGCCGTTGGCCCGGTAATGTTAATACCAATCATGCTCGGCTTCTGATCATTCGCATTCGGCTCCAATAACCCGCGATGCTTCGCCAACAGCCTCAAGGCAGATAGCTTATCGTGCATCTCAACCTCGATCTGATTGCCAAACTGATTGGGCGTGACCTTGACCTTCTTGACCGAGCGCCGGGCGCGATCCGACAATTGATCACTCGGCGTCAATGTGACCCGCCCCATATCATCCCACTGGATAACATCAGTCGCCTCACCGGCACCAATGGCCTCCAACTCTTGCACCACCGCTTCACGCCGAGCCTCATCTGAGGAAGCCAGCGCTGCGCGTTGCTGTCTAATCGTTGGCGTTGTTTTGTCTGACATGCAAACACTCCGATCCAGTTGCGGCATAACCGGCCAGATCAACCCAGCTATCCTGATGATCTGGTGTCGCAGCCAATCTAGCCAGCTTCACACCCGCCATCATCATAGCCACATGCTCCGGCTCAAACTGTATTCCAACAAGCGCCGTCCATATAATAGCAATACGCTCGTGATTTTCCCATATGCTGCCGTAATCCTCGCCACGATCAGCGACAGTTTCCTTGGCGGCGTCCAATAACTCGTATCTGTTCATCCTTCGGTATCCCCTTTAACGTCAATAATTTTTAAATTGCAAGCAGTGCATTTATATTCGCGCTTATGCTTATCATCGCGCCGTAACTCGATCAAGCTGCGACAGCGCGGGCATTGGCTGTTCGCCAGCTTACGTTCAAACGATCCATCGCCCTCATATATCATCGGCCCCTCCTGTTCCCCCACAAGAATAGCACGAAGTCCACTGGACGCAACCATAGCCGTCCGGCTCGCGGATCATGCCGTTGTCGCAGTCGCGGCAGGGTTT
>ERZ891134.1107-NODE-1107-length-19836-cov-11.123957_pt1 | contig 19836 bp, 9 predicted proteins | sample MGYA00520888_ERZ891134 | MGnify/ENA primary metagenome ERZ891134 (study PRJEB32303, sample SAMEA104408692) | aquatic metagenome | biome: Brackish water; feature: Coastal; material: water | place: Baltic Sea | collected 2014-10-23 | depth 10 m ... | reverse complement strand
ATGTTCGATATTTCAATAGAGTTATCTACTAAAACAATAAAACGGTTATACTTTTATAAAGTGTAGCCGTTTTTATATTTTTACTCAATGATAAAACCATCACTTATTTTTTTCTTTATTATTGCCTTTAGTTCATATAGCAATAACTCCCTAGATAGTTTGTATAACATATTAGATCAAGAAATGATTAAGAGTCAAGAGTATGACATGCAAAAAGAATTAAGGATTGATAATTTGATTTTTGAACTTAAAAAGAGTAAATTATTAGGGAATCAATATGAAAAAAGAAAAAAACTTATTGATGAATATCAATTTTATAATTTAAATAAAGCGATTGAGAATATTGAAATTAATTTAACTATTGCAAAGGATATAGACGATTTAAATTTAAAAACAGAAACTTTACTAAAATTTACCCAATTATTAATTTCTTCTGGACAATATAAAGAGTCTATTGATATTTTAAATCAGTTAAATAAAAATCTTATTTCTGGGGATAATATAATTCAATATTATACTAATTACGCTGATGGTTATTCAAGATTAAGTTACTATACAATTGCGAATGATAGTAAAAGTCAATATTTTAATTTATACAATATTTATAAAGATTCATTGGTAGCTTATTTTGACAAAAATTCTGAATTTTATTTAGATCTCGAAGAAAAGAAATATAGAGATAATGGACAAATTTCAGAAGCCTTAAAAATAAATGATCAAAGATTAAAGTTAGTAGACGAATTCACAAGAAAGTACTCCATAATTAGATTTGAGAGATCTTTTCTCCATTTAGATCAAACTAATGCAGATGAAATTAAAAATAGAAAAATAAATTTGATATTATCTGCTATCTCTGATATAAGATTGTCAATTAAAGATAATGCATCTCTTACAGACCTTGCAAAAATTTTATTTCAAGAAAATGATCTAGATAAAGCTTATAGGTATATAAATTTTTCTTATGAAGATGCCGAATTTTATAATTCATTACATAGGAAAACAATCATATCCTCTACATTGCCTTTAATTACTAGAGCTTATGAGTCTAGAAGTATTGATCAAAAAAACAAACTTGAACAACTATTAGTAATAAGTATTTCTTTAGGATTTGTTTTGCTAATAACTTTAATTTTAATCTATAAACAAATTAAAAGAATATCAAAGACCAGTAGAGATCTAAAACTGGCTAATAATAATTTAACTGAAATATATGAAAAGCTTTCTAATTCTGACAGAATTAAAGAGAGGTATTTGGGTACTTTTCTGAATTTATATTCTGATTATATTAATCACTTAGATATGTACAGAAAAATGGTTAGAAATCATATTACTTCTAATAAATATAAGGCTCTTTTGGATTTAACAAAATCAAAACAAATAAAAGATAATGAGCTTAAAATATTTTACAAAAATTTTGATGAAGCTTTTTTAAAAATATATCCAAACTATGTAAAGGATTTTAATAATCTTATGAAAGAAAAACATAAGTTCATTTTAAATAATAAAAATGAGTTAAATACTGAGCTTAGAATCTTTGCTTTAATAAGACTTGGTATATCGAGCAGTTCTAAAATATCTAAAATCCTTAGGTACTCAGTAAATACTATTTATAATTACAGGGCAGCAGTTAAGAATAATTCAATTGACAGAGATAATTTTGAGTTATTCGTAAAAAAATCTGATTAACCGTTAAAATTATCCACTTTTTTTTTGCATACAAATCAAATTAAATTACTTATAATCAATGATTTGTATAATAATTATATTCAAAATTTCCACTTTTTTTTTATAAAATATTATAACTTTGTTCTTTATGATTAATTTTACATAAAATTATTTCTTTAACACTACTTTTTACGAATTTAAGTGACCCGTTGGCATAAGATTTGATTAGTAGTTTAAAGCATAATAATATTAAATAATTAAGAATTAGTTTAAACGAAAAATATGTTGAAAAATATTAATTTAAATAAATTAACAATATTCCTTTTATTGTTTTCAAATATTATTTATGCACAATCTATTCTTGTTACTGGTAAAGTCGTTGACAAGCAAGGTCAGCCTCTTCCAGGAGTTTCAATATTATTAAAAGATTCAAGTACAGGTACTTCTACTTCATTTGAGGGTAATTATGCACTAAAAGTTAGCACAAAGGAAGATGTGTTACAATTTTCATATATAGGATTTGATACACAAAACATTATAGTAGGAGATCAATCTCAGATTGATATTATTTTAGAAGAAAATTTGGAATCTTTAGATGAAGTTCAAGTTGTTGCTTTTCAAAAACAGAAAAAAAATAGTGTTATTGGATCTATTAATACTATTAATCCATCTGAATTAAAAATTCCATCATCTAACTTAACTAATTCATTAGCTGGTAGAATGGCTGGTATGATCTCATATCAAACATCTGGAGAACCCGGTGCTGATAATGCACAATTTTTTATTCGTGGTGTAACTTCTTTTGGTTATGCAAATAACCCGCTTATATTAATTGATGGAATTGAAGTTTCGACTGATGACCTGGCTAGAATTGAACCAGATAATATTGCTACTTTTTCAATTATGAAAGACGCAACGGCAACTGCATTATATGGAGCTAGAGGCGCAAATGGAGTAATATTAGTTACTACTAAAGAAGGTAAGGCAGGTAAAGCAAAAGTTTCATTTAGGTATGAAAACTCTTTTTCTTCTCCAACTCAAACTAATGAATTTCTTGGTGGAGTTGATTACATGAATATGTATAATCAAGCAACTAGGTCAAGAAATCCATCAGCACCATTACAGTACTCAATTAACAAAATATATGGAACTATTAATTCTGATGATCGAAATATATATCCAAATGTAAATTGGTATAATGAGTTATTTAAAGATTATACACTAAACAGAAAAGCTAATCTAAATGTCAACGGAGGTGGAGAAATTGCACAGTACTATTTATCTATTTCTCATAACAACGACACAGGTTTATTAAAAGTAGATCCCTTAAACAACTTCAATAACAACATTGATATTAACAGATCTAATTTGAGAGCAAATATTAATATAAATTTAACTGAAACTACTAAAATTGCTGTTAAATTCTATTCTTTATTTGAAAGGTATAATGGACCGAGTGAATCTGCCAATGGTATTTTTGGAAATGTAATGAATGCCAATCCTGTTAACTTTCCGAAATTCTATGAATATGAAAATAATTTAGGTTACAATCATACTTTATTTGGAAATAAAGGAAACGGAGGATATCCTAATCCATATGCTGACATGGTCAAAGGATATAAAGACAGATTTACAAATACAATTTTATCTCAAGTTCAACTAGAACAGGATCTAGGTTTTATTACAGAGGGTTTAAAGTTTAGAGGTTTAGCATCAGTTAGAACTTATGCAGAGAACGAAAATAAGCGAAGTTATAACCCATTTTATTATGGCACTGCTGAGCTGGAGACAGAGGAAGGTTTATTATATTATTTATACCAAATATCTGAAGGTACAGAGTATTTAAACAGCCCAGAGATTAATAATTATAGCAACAGTAATTTCTATTATGAATTTACGACAGAGTATAATAGAATATTTGAAGAAAAGCATGAAATTGGAGGACTATTAGTATTTAATTTTAGCGAATCTCTTAATACAATTAGTGGTAGTAGTGATTTCGCTTCACTGCCATCTAGAAATATGGGTTTATCAGGAAGATTTTCTTATAATTTTGATAGTAGATATTATGCTGAGTTTAATTTTGGATATAATGGCTCTGAAAAATTTGCTGAAGATAACAGGTTTGGTTTCTTCCCCTCAGTTGGATTTGGATGGATAGCATCTAATGAAAAATGGTTTGAAGAAATGAATTCTAGTATTACATTATTAAAATTTAAAATTACTAATGGTAAAGTTGGAAATGATGCGATTTCAAGTGCTAGTGATAGATTCTTTTATTTATCAGATGTGAATTTAAATTATGGAGATAATGGATATTCTTGGGGTCTAGATTATAATAATTACACTAGTGGATATTTAATTGATAGATATTCTAACCCTAATGTTACTTGGGAAGTAGCTGAAAAAACAAACTTTGGTTTAGAACTAGAAATTAATAAGGCCTTAAATCTTCAAGTTGACTATTTTACTGAACATAGAACTCAAATTTATATGGAAAGGAATTACATTCCCGAGTCTATGGGTTTAACAACTGGGATTAGTAGTAATCTTGGAGAGGTTAAATCTAAAGGTATAGACGCATCTATGGATTATAATCAAGCCTTTTTATCTGGATTATATATCACTGGTAGAGCTAACTTTACTTACGCTACTAATGAAATTATTTTAAATGGAGATCCAATATACGAGTTTGATAACTTAAGTAGAATAGGGTATCCAGTTAATCAGCCATTTGGATTAATAGCAGAAAGATTATTTATTGACGCTGAAGATATTGCTAATTCACCTGAGCAATTTAATGGTTTTTCATCTTCCTCAAATGCATATTTACCAGGAGATATTAAATATACCGATTTAAATGGAGATGGTGTAGTAAATGAAAATGATATGACAGCAATTGGGTCTCCTCAAGTCCCAGAAATAATTTATGGTTTCGGAATTTCTGCTGGTTACAGAGACTTTGATTTATCTATTTTCATGCAAGGTGCTGCAAAAGTTTCCTTTTTTATAAATCCGAATGATATTTCTCCTTTTGTAAATGAAAGAAATGCCTTAAGTGTAATTGCAAATAATTACTGGTCTGAAAACAATCCAAATCCAAATGCATTTTGGCCTAGACTCTCTACTTATGAAATAAGCAACAATAATCAGCAGTCTACTTGGTGGCAACGTGAAGGAGATTTTTTAAGATTAAAAAATATTGAATTTGGATATACACTCCCTGAAAAAAGTAATGGAATATTTAGCGGACTAAATACAAGAATATACTTCACTGGATTAAATTTGGTGACATTTAGCAAATTTGATCTTTGGGATACTGAAATGGGTGGTAATGGTTTAGGTTATCCACCACAAAAAATATACAACTTAGGATTACAAGTTAAATTTTAAGAAAAAAATTATGAAAAAAAATATTTTATACTTAGCTCTTATTTCATTTTCACTCTTTAATTGTGATGAATATTTAGATATTGTTCCTGATCAAACACAGGAACTAGATTTACTTTTTGATAGGCAAGAATCAGCATACACAGCACTTGTAACCTGCTACAGTTATTTGCCTAAAAATGATGATTTATATAGTTCTTATGTTACTGCTACAGATGCTTTAACAACACCTATTTCTAAAGAAACAGCAGGAATAAGACTAATGAAAGGTCTACAATCATCATCTAACCCTCTTATGAGTTATTGGTCCGGATATGAGCGTCATGGGTCTTTGTGGAGAGGAATTAGAAGTTGTAATACATTAATTGAAAACATGGATAATGTTGTTGACATGACTCAAGAAGAGAAAGATGCATGGAAAGCTGAAGCTCAGTTTTTAAAAGCTTTTTATCATTTCACTCTGTTAAAGTACTATGGACCCATTCCAATAACTGATGAGAATTTACCAATTTCAGCTAATGATCAGCAGGTAAGTGTGAGAAGAAATACAATTGATGAGTGTATCACATACATAACTGAAACAATTGATTTAGCTATCGTTAATCTACCATTAAGAGTTCTAAACAATAATGACTTAGGTAGAGTTGATCAGGTTATCGCTAAATCTTTAAAGTCTAGAGTTTTATTATATGCAGCTAGTCCTTTATTTAATGGTAATAGTGAGTTTTACTCCGGCTTTGTTAATGAAGATGGTGAACATTTCTTTAATCAAAATTATGATATTAATAAATGGGAATTAGCAATGAATGCCTCTTTAGATGCCATCAACACTGCTATTGAACAAGGATCAGCTTTATATGAGTTTACGGATACTCCTCCAACTTTCGATACTGAAAATTATGAATATGAAATTGTACAAAAACAATATGATGTCAGGTATTCAATAGTAGATAGATGGAATAATGAACTTCTTTGGGGTCATTCAAATCCAGTTGGAACTAACTGGTGGCAATTACAAGCAGGTTCATTAATGAAGAGTCCAACTTCATCATCTGTTGAAGCCGCTTGGCAATGGGTAGCACCAACTCTTAGATCTGTAGAGATGTATTATACTGAAAATGGTTTACCTATTGATGAAGACCTTACATTTGACTATAATAATAGATATAATGTATCAAACATATCTACATCACAAAACCCATATGCTCAGTTTGCTCAAAGAACAGCTAACCTACATTTAAATAGAGAGCCAAGATTTTATGCTAATATTGGTTTTGATAGAGGCTATAATAGAACTTGGGGAAGTAAGTGGAATTTAAAAATGAGAAAAGGTGAAACACATGGTAGAATTGCTAATACTAGTGACTATTTAATTACTGGTTATGCACTTAAAAAAATTGTTCATCCAGACTCTGAGGGAGATGGGTATGATAAAATAGTTCAATATTCTTGGCCCATGATTAGATTAGCAGAGCTTTATTTAAACTTTGCTGAAGCGGCTAACGAATTTAATGGACCAACTCAAGAAGTTTACAACATGTTAAATGTGGTTAGAGAAAGAGCAGGTATTAAAACTGTTCAAGAAGCATGGAGTGATGGTTCAATTGCTGCTACTGTTAACAAGCATACAACTCAAGACGGATTAAGGGATATAATTAGACATGAGAGATTAATCGAGTTTGCATTTGAGGGCCATAGATATAATGATTTAAGAAGATGGAAGATGGCTGAAAACTATTTAAATTCTCCAGTAAAAGGCTGGTCTGTTGATGAAACTACTGAAGACGGTTTTTACACACTTAGAGATGTTGGAAATAGATCATTTAATAGTCCTAGAGATTATTTACACCCTATAAGTATCAATGAACTTACTATAAATACTAATTTAATTCAAAATCCAGGTTGGTAAAAAATTAATTAATATGAAAAAAGAAATAAAAATATTTTTAACTTTATTTACAATGCTATTATTTACTTTTTCTTGTGAAGAAAAAGATAGTGGTGATGTTACTGCACCTGGTAAATTGACTATAGATTCTATAACTCCAACAAATGGTGGCGGAATTATTTCCTACACTCTTCCTGATGATAATGATATTCTATTTGTAAGAGCAGAATATACTAACACTCTTGGAGTTGATGTTTTTAGAGTATCTAGCGTTCACAATAATGAAATTGAAATTTCAGGTTTAAACCAAACTTCACCTGTTGAGGTTAGTTTGTATGTAGTGGATAATAACGACAATACATCACAAGCTGAAATAGTTGATTTTATACCACTTGAATCTTTTATTTATTTGGTACAAGAAAGTATTGAAATAACTCCGGATTTGGGAGGGGTTAGAATTGAATGGGAAAATATAGAGTCAAAGACTGTATATGTACATGTTCATATTCAAAATGGTTCTGATGAGGAAATAAGAATTTTGTCATCAAATAGTCCTGTTGAAAATCGATTTATAAGAGGACTTGAAGCTACTGATTTGACTTTTTTAACTAAAGTTGAGGACTTTGACGGAAATATTACCGATTTAGAGGAAAAAGGAATTTATGCTCCATTATTTGAAGAAGTAATTGATAAATCAACATGGAGTTTAATAACTAATCAATCTATCAACGGGAATGCTTGGGAAGGTTCAACTGTTAGTTTCTGGGATGACGTTGTTGATACTGCAGAAACAGATGCTGATAATAGTTATTTTATTATTTGGAGAGATCAAAATGGCGGAACTTTGAATTGGCCTCTTGATATTGTTATTAATTTAAATAAAACCATAAAAATACATAGACTGAAAGTTTGGCAAAGAGCTTATTGGTATAATGGACCATCTCCTGTAACTGCATATTATTATCAGGAAGAGAACATGAAATCTTTTGACTTATTCGCTAGTAATAATGGTCAAGAATGGACACTTTTAGGTCAATATGATATTGGAGATCCCAGAGATGCAGACGGAAATATTCCTAGTGCTGCAATGGATGCGGCTGCGAATGGACATGATTTTGAGCTTGAAGGAATTTCAGAACAATTTAATTACTTGAAAATTTCAATTACATCTAACTATGGTAGTGATACTTATTGCCACGGTTCCGAAATAACTTTATACGGACTTGATAATCTCTAAATTAATGAGAAAGGTTACACTGTTTCTTTTACTTTTAATTTATTCAACTGCATATGGCCAAAATTTAAGAACTCTTAACAAGGACATTGTAGACGAAAATAACAATGAGGTTATTCTTCGAAGCGCTGGTCTTGGTGGTTGGATGCTTCAAGAACCTTATATGTTTAATTATTCATCTGGAGCAAACACACAACATGAATTTAAGGAGAAGTTAATCAACCTTGTAGGAAGTGAAAACACCGAATTGTTTTTTGAATCATGGCTTGATAATTTTGTTACTGAACAAGATGTAGATTCAATTGCTAGTTGGGGGTTTAACAGCATTCGTTTACCTATGCATTATGATTTATTTACACTTTCAATACAAAACGAGCCCGTCGAAGGAGAAAATACATGGCTAGATAGAGGTTTTGAAATTGTTGATCAGCTCTTAGATTGGTGTGAACAAAATGAATTGTACTTAATTCTAGACTTACACGCAGCACCCGGTGGACAGGGTTACGATGCAGCTATTTCTGATTATAATTCCGAATTTCCATCTTTATGGGAAAGTGTAGAAAATCAAAATAAGACAATAGCTCTTTGGGAACAACTAGCGATGAGATATAAGGATGAACCGTGGATTGGAGGATATGATTTATTAAATGAAACTAATTGGGATTTAGCAAATTTTGAATTAAGAAGTTTTTATGTTCAGGTTACTAATGCAATTAGAGAACATGACACGAATCATATCATATTTATTGAAGGAAATTGGTTTGCCAATGATTTTACTGGATTAATACCACCATGGGATGATAATATGGCTTATAGTTTTCACAAATACTGGAGTTATAATAACACAGAGTCTATTCAATGGGTATTAGATATAAGAAATCAATATAATACTCCTCTTTGGATGGGGGAGTCTGGAGAAAACTCTAATTTATGGTTTACTGATGCAATTAGATTATTTGAGGACAATGATATTGGTTGGGCATGGTGGCCTTGGAAAAAAACAGAGTCTATAAATTCGACTTTATCAATTTCATCAAACTCTAATTTCCAATCGATTATAAATTATTTTGCAGATGGACAGAACCAGCCAAGTATAGAAAATGCAATGCAAGGATTAATGCAATTTAGTACTGATTCTCGTATTGAAAACACTCATTATAATAGTAATGTTATTGATGCTATGATGAGACAACCACATACTTATGAAACTCTTGCTTATTCAGAAAATTTAATCCCAGGTGTAATATATTTAACAGATTACGATTTAGGTACACAAGATTATGCTTATTCTGATGTGATTAGTGGTACATATCAGGTTTCAACAGATGAATATACTACTTGGAATAATGGCTGGAGTTATAGAAATGATGGTGTAGATATTCAAGAATCGAATGACAGTGAAAGTAACGGATTTAATATTGGATGGGTTGAAGACGGAGAATGGTTATTATATACTGTAGATGTTCAGCAATCTGGTTTCTATGACATTATAACTAGATATTCTTCTGAACAAAATGGTGGAAAGATTAAGTTGTTTTCTGATGATTTAGAAATTACGGACTACATAAACCTTTACAATAGTGGTGGTTACTCAAATTTCATAAATAGGCTAACTACAAATGTCTATTTGTCAGAAGGAGTTCAAAAACTAAAATTAAAAATCAAAGGGGATGTTTCTTTTAATCTCAGTAAGTTAGAGTTCTTTGAATCTAACGATGAAAACCCTGAATTTGAAGTTTTATTAGCAAATACTTTGGAAGATGAAAAATCAATTAAAATAGTTTTAACACATCCATTAGCAAGTCAAAATTTAGAGATGGATTTGTTTGATCTAAAATTAAATGATGAATCTACAGATATTTCAGCAGTAGAAATTGACTCTAATAATAGTCAGGTTATAAATGTTATTACTGAAAATTATATGTCATTTCAAGATGAAATTACAATAAGCTACAATGGTGATGGTTTAATTTCTGAGACAGGTCAATACCTGTATAGTTTTCAAGATTATCCAGTAGAAAATAATTTATCTACAAGATTGTTAATTCCAGGAAGGATACAAGCTGAAGATTTCTATTACCAAGAAGGATTAGAGACAGAAGAAACAAGTGACACTTTTGGTGGCTTAAACATAGGTTACACAGATCAAGGAGATTTTGCAGATTATCTTGTAGCTATTAATGATTCAGGAGATTATACAATAAGTTTTAGAGTTGCTTCACAGGGGTCGGGATCATTAAAATTAGAATTAATTAATGATACATCTACAGAAAATATTGGAGTGATATCAACACCTAACACTGGTGGTTGGCAAAACTGGCAAACAATATCATTTTCAAGAAATTTACCAGAGGGTTTATATACTTTGAGAATGACAGTAATTCAATCTCCTTTTAATTTAAATTGGATGGATTTTGAATCTGAAAATGGAAGTAATAACTCAAATGAAGAATTGATAGAATTTTTATCCTCAGGATCCTGGAGAATTCAAGCAGAAGTTGATAATTATAGAGGGGTTGGGCCTGGAGGAGCAATTACTGCTGAATGGTGGTCTGCAAGCGCATTAAGTGAATCTAATACGGGTCTTTACGATGATACATGGACCTTTAGCGAAAACGGAGTTTTGTCTGTTAACACTGGAGCAGATGGTGCAATATTTGGAAAAAAACCTGAAATTGATGCTGCTTTTGATCCTAATGGAAATGTGTCTTATGATGCTGATAATGAGTTTAACGAATATTTAAACTATCCCTTAACAAATCATACTGATCAATATAACACAAGTAGTGATAGTGATAGTGAAGAAACAATTACTTTTAATACTTATGGTAATTTAGGATTTTATACAGCGTTGGACAATCAGACATATCAGATTCTATCAAGAACAAGTAACACAATGACTGTTAGAAATGTAGGATCTGAAGGAAATTCTTGGTATAGTACATTAACAACTGATGAGCAGCTATCTACTGTTGAATTAAACAATATGTCTGTTAGGATATTCCCTAACCCAACTAATACAGATTTTATATACATAAAATCATCTTTACAAGGATTAAAAGTTATTGAGTTATTTGATATCAATGGTAGAAAAATTATCCAAACAAAAATTAGTGGTGATAAATTAGATATTGGAAATTTAAATCATGGATTGTACTTAATTAAAATCATGATTAAAGGACAAATAACTTTTGCTAAAATTGTGGTTAATTAAATTCATTATAATTTAAGATTTGTATTTTTAATTATCTAGATTTAGCATCTTATTTTTTTTCAATTATTATGAACGAAATCAGAGTGTTTTCTCCCGCTACAGTGTCAAATGTTGCCTGTGGTTTTGATGTTTTAGGATTTCCTTTAGAAAGTGTTGGAGATGAAATGGTTGTTAGAAAAACTAAAGCAAAGGGAATTGTAATTACAAAAATTGAAGGTTTTGATTTGCCATTTGATATAAATAAAAATGTTGCATCTGTTTCTGCAATGGCTCTATTAGAAGTTGTAAAACCAGAGTTTGGTTTTGAAATGGAGATTTATAAAAAAATAAAACCTGGTAGTGGTATTGGTAGTAGTGGAGCAAGTGCTACAGGAAGTGTTTATGCAATTAATGAGCTACTTGGAAGGCCATTTAACAAATTACAGTTAACGGAGTTTGCTATGAAAGGAGAGTTTATAGCCAGTAAATCCGAGCATGCCGATAATATAGCTCCAGCAATTTTTGGGGGTTTTTGCTTGGTAAAAAACTTACAGCCTCTAAATATATTGCAACTACCTACCCCTACGGACTTATATGCTATAATTTTACATCCTCAAATTGAAATTAAAACTTCTGAATCTAGGAAAATACTTCCTAAAATGGTTCCACTTTCTGATGTAACTAAACAACTATCTGATTTGGGAGGTCTAATACACGGATTGCACACTGAAAATTATGATTTAATTCAAGATTCATTGAACGATCATATAATTGAGGTTCACAGAAGTAAATTAATTCCTTATTTTGATATAGTTAAAAGTAAAGCTCTTAATGCTGGTGCTTTGGGTTGTTCAATTTCTGGATCTGGTCCTTCAATCTTTGCTTTAACTAAAGGAAAAGATTTAGCAATTGAAATTGAATTAGTTTTTAAGTTAATTTATTCAAAATCAAATATTAATTTCTCCACATATGTTTCAAAAATTTGCTCCAATGGTGTATTAACTATTTAATAAAATCAATATGAGTTTTTATAGCCTTAATAGAAAATCACCAAATGTATCTTTTAAAGATGCTCTAATAAATGGTTTAGCACCTGATAAAGGTCTGTATTTTCCTGAAAAAATAAATAAATTATCAGAAGATTTCATAAACAATATAGGAAATTATTCAAATCAGGAAATAGCATATGAGTGTATAAATCAATTTGTAGGTCAAGACATTACTGAAAAGTATTTGCGAAAAATAATTGATGAAGTTCTTTCATTTGATTTTCCATTAGTAAAGTTAAATAATCAAATTTCATTTCTAGAATTATTTCATGGTCCAACGATGGCATTTAAGGATGTTGGAGCTAGGTTTATGTCTAGATGTCTTGCTTATTTTTTAAATGGTAGTAAAGAAAACACTGAGGTAACAGTATTAGTAGCTACATCTGGAGACACCGGCGGTGCTGTAGCAAGTGGTTTTTACAAAGTAAAAGGGATAAAAGTAGTTATTTTGTATCCTAAAGGAAAAGTTACTAGTGTACAAGAGAAGCAGTTAACAACCTTGGGAGAGAATATAACTGCTTTAGAGGTTGATGGTACTTTTGATGATTGTCAAGTAATGGTCAAAACAGCTTTTTTAGACAAAGATTTATTAAATAAAATAAAATTAACATCAGCAAACTCTATCAATATAGGTAGATGGCTTCCACAAATGTTTTATTTCTTTTTTAGTTACAGAGATTTAAAATTATCGAATTTAGATAAAGTTGCTTACTCTGTGCCAAGTGGAAATTTTGGTAATATTTGTGCTGGCATGTTAGCCAAAGAAATGGGTTTGCCAATAGGTAAATTCATAGCTTCAAATAATATTAACGATGTTGTTCATAGATATTTAAATACCAAAATATATGACTCGAAGCCTTCCATTCAAACTATTTCAAATGCTATGGATGTTGGAGACCCTAGTAACTTTATCAGAATAAGTAATCTATATAAAAATGATTTTAATTCAATCAAGGAAAACTTATACACTTGTAGTTTTACTGATGATGAAACAGTATATGGTATTAAAGAATTAATCAACAAGTTTAACTATATCCCAGATCCGCATGGAGCAGTTGGTTATTTAGGGGTCAATGATTTTTTAAAATCATATCCTGATTATAAATGTGTCATTCTAGAAACTGCGCATCCAGCTAAATTCTCAGATATTATCAGTTTGTATACTAATAATTTAGAATTACCTTCTCAAATTAGTTCTGTTATGGATAAGAAAAAAGAATCCGTAAATATTGATAGCTATTTAGCTTTTAAAAACTATTTGTTAAATAGTTAGTCTTATATCTTTGGAAGTTGTCCTTCCCCTTTTGTTGGCAATGAAGTTTTTCCTGTCAAAAATAAATCTACCTCTCTAGCAGCTTCTCTTCCTTCAGAAATTGCCCATACAATTAGTGATTGTCCTCTTCGCATGTCACCCGCACTAAATATTTTTGGAATATTTGTTTGATAATTGGTTGTTTGATAATTATTTCTATCACTAATTTTAACCCCTAACTTGTCAGCTAAACTCGACTCTGGTCCTGTAAATCCTAGCGCTAGTAATGCTATATCACAATCCCATGTTTTTTCTGAGCCTACAACTTCGATTAACTTTGGTGAATTATTTTTTTTAATCTCCCATTTAACATTTACAGTTTTTAGTCCAGTTAGGTTATTGTCTTTGTCGAATAAAAATTCTTTGGTATTTATTAACCAATTCCTATCGCATCCCTCTTTATGTGATGTGCTATTTTTTAGTTGTAGTGGCCAATATGGCCAAGGAGTTTTAACACTTCTATTTAGTGGTGGTTTTGGCATTATTTCAAAATTAATAACTGACTTTGCTCCATTTCTATTTGCAGTTCCAACACAATCTGAACCAGTGTCTCCACCTCCTATTACTACAACATTTTTGTTTTTTAATTCAGTTGTTTTAATGGATTTGTCATAAAGAAATTTGGTTTGCTTAGTTAATAAATCCATAGCTTGAATTACACCGTTAGATTTTGAACCAGGGATGTTTAAAGGTCTTTTTTCAGATGCTCCTCCGCACAACACAATAGAATCAAAATCTTCAAGCTTGGAAATGCTGATATTTACTCCTACATTGGCATTTGTAATAAATTTTATTCCCTCTTTTTTTAAAATATCAACTCTTCTGTCAATAATATTTTTTTCTAATTTGAAATTTGGAATTCCATATCTTAACAACCCACCAATTTTATCTTCTTTTTCATATACAATTACATTATGACCAACACTGTTCAGTTGTTGTGCGGCTGCAAGTCCTGCTGGACCTGAACCTACAATAGCAATATTATAGTTGGTTCTTTTACTTGGAATTTTTGGTTTAATCCAACCATTTTTAAAGCCTTTTTCAACAATATTTTTTTCAATATTTTCAATCGATACAGGTTCTTCGATTATACCCAAAACACAAGATTTTTCACATGGTGCGGGGCATAGTCTTCCGGTAAACTCTGGAAAATTATTGGTTGAATGTAAAATCCATGAAGCTTTTTGCCATTCTTCTTGATGTACCATATGATTAAAATCAGGGATTAAATTTCCAAGAGGGCAAGAGCTATGGCAAAATGGTATTCCGCAATCCATGCATCTTGAACCTTGGTTTTTTAATTCTTTATCATCAAGTTTGACCGAAAACTCATTATAATTTCTAACTCTTTTTTTTACTGAAATATATCCGTCTTCTTTTCTTTTAAATTCTTTAAAACCTGTTGATTTGCCCATTTATTAAAGTTTATTAGTTGTTTTTTGATTCTGTAAAATATTTTCTAGTGCTTTCTTGTATTCAGTAGGCATTACTTTAACAAAATGACTACTATCTTTCCTCCAGTTTGAAAGAATTTTTTTTCCTAAGCTACTATTTGTATATTTTACGTGTTCAGTAATGTGGTGTTTTAGATGAATATTATCTTCAGTTGATAAATTCTCAAACTCTATTGATTCTGTGTTACATAGTCCATTTATAAAGTTATTCTCTTTATCATAAATGTATGCAATTCCACCGCTCATTCCTGCTGCAAAATTTCTTCCTGTTTTTCCTAATATAATTACTTTACCTCCGGTCATGTACTCACATCCATGATCACCAATTCCTTCAACTACAGCATTAGCTCCTGAATTTCTAACCGCAAACCTTTCTCCAGCTATACCATTTATGTATACATTTCCTGAAATTGCCCCAAATAAACATACGTTGCCTGCTATTATATTTTCTTCTGCTTTAAAATCTGCTTTTTCAGGCTTTTTAACTGATATTGTTGCGCCAGATAAGCCTTTGCCTAAATAATCATTGGTGTTTCCTTCAAGTTTAAAAGTAATGCCATTAGCAGCAAAGGCTCCAAAACTTTGTCCTGCTGATCCGGTAAAATCAATATTTATTGTATTGTCGGGTAGTCCTATGTCTTTATATTTTTTTGATATTTCATTGCTTAATATTGCGCCTACTGATCTATCGGTATTTTTAATTTTGTAAGATAAGTTTGTTTCTATCCCATAATGAATCGCTTTTTGTGCTGATTTTACAATCTTTATGTCTAGAACATTATATAAGTTATGGTCCTGATTTTCGATATTTCTTAATGTTGTTGTTTTTGGATCAAATGGTTGATATAAAATTGATGAAAAGTCAAGACCTTTAGCTTTATAGTGATTAATTGCTTTTGAAGTATTTATTTTTTGTGTTTGACCAATCATTTCGTTCATTGTCTTAAATCCAAGTAGAGCCATAATTTCTCTTAGTTCATTTGCTACGAAATAAAAGAAGTTTATTACATGTTCTGGTTTCCCTTTAAAGTTTTTTCTAAGTTCTTTATCTTGTGTTGCTATTCCTACCGGACAGGTATTTAAGTGACATTTTCTCATCATTATGCAACCTGAAGCAACCAATGGAGCTGTTGCAAATCCAAACTCTTCAGCACCTAAAAGTGCCGCTATAGCAACATCTCTCCCGGTTTTAAGTTGGCCATCACATTCTACTACAATCCTGCTTCTTAAATTATTTAAAACTAAGGCTTGTTGTGCTTCTGCTATTCCTAATTCCCACGGTAACCCTGCGTGTTTTAATGAAGTTAAGGGAGATGCTCCTGTTCCACCATCATAACCTGAAACTAATACAACATCTGCTTTCGCCTTCGCTACTCCAGCGGCTATAGTGCCAACCCCAACTTCAGAAACAAGCTTAACATTGATTCTAGCTTCTCTATTTGCATTTTTTAAATCATAAATTAGTTGAGCTAAATCCTCAATAGAATATATGTCATGATGAGGAGGTGGGGATATTAACCCAACAAACGGAGTAGAATTTCTTACTTCTGCGATCCATGGAAACACTTTTTCACCTGGTAATTGTCCTCCTTCGCCTGGTTTTGCACCCTGAGCCATTTTTATTTGTATCTCTTTTGCATTGGTTAAATAATTGGATGATACTCCAAATCTACCTGAGGCAACTTGCTTGATTGCTGAGTTTTTGTTATCACCATTTTTCATTATTTCAAACCTTTTTTTGTCTTCACCTCCTTCACCAGAATTACTTTTACCACCAATCCTGTTCATTGCAATTGCGAGATTTTCGTGAGCTTCTTTTGAAATTGACCCATAAGACATAGCTCCAGTTTTAAATCTTTTTACAATTTCTGTCCAAGGCTCAACTTCATCAATTGGAATAGGATCATAGTCATTGAATTCAAATAACCCACGAATAGTCATTAGTCTTTCAGACTGCTTATTGATATTGTCCGCGTATACGTCATAGCTTTTTTGATCATTTAGTCTTACAGCTTGTTGAATTTTGGTTACAGTTGTAGGATTAAACATGTGTCTTTCTCCATTTCGTCTCCATCTATATTCTCCACCAATGTTAAGTTTTAATTTATTCTTTTCATCAATTAATGGAAAAGCATAATCATATCTTTTAGATATTTCTTTTTCTATTTCATAAAGACCAATCCCTTCAATTCTAGATGTTGTATAGGGGAAATATTTTTTTGAAAACTCAGAATTAAAGCCAACAATTTCGAAAAGTTGTGACCCTCTGTATGAGTGTAGTGTGGAAATACCAATTTTATTCATGATTTTTAATATTCCTTTTCCTATGGCTTTATTAAAATTAATTACTGCTTCTATTTCTGTGTAGCCTTTAATAAATCCTTCTCTAACTTGAGTCTTAATAATTTCATTGACCATATACGGATTAATTGCACTAGCTCCATACCCAAATAAAGATGCAAAATGGTGAGGTTCTCTAGGTTCTGCTGATTCTATTATTATATCAAAATATGATCTTTTTCTTCTTTTATTTAGTGAGTGATGAACAAAAGAACATGCCAAAAGAGCCGGTATTGGTGCGTTTGTTTTATTTGCATTTTTATCTGATAGAATAATTATATTACATCCTTCATCTATACTTCTTTCGACTTCGTTAATAATTCTATCTAAAGAGTCTTCAATTCCGTTTAGACCTTTACTTTTGTTATATAGAATTTTAATTGTTCTAGATTTAAACCCTTTAGAGTCTATTTGTCTAATTTTATGTAGATCTCGATTTGAAATAACTGGATTTTGAATTTTTAACTTTCTACATTGACGAGAAGAAATATCAAATAAGTTTTTGTCATGACCAAGAGAAAGACTAATGTCTGTTACTATTTCTTCTCTTATTCCATCCAGAGGAGGGTTTGTTACTTGTGCAAATAATTGTTTAAAATAATTATAGATTAGTTGGGTTTTTTCTGAAAGAACAGCAAGTGGTGTGTCTGAACCCATTGATCCAATTGCTTCTTTCGAGTGTTGTGCCATTGGAGTGATTATTTCTTGAATATCTTCTGTAGTATAGTTGTAAAGTCTTTGTCTTGTTTTTAACGAAATAGATTCTTTTAATTGATTTTCTTTTGAATAGGGAATGTCTTTTAATTCAATCATTTGATCCTTTATCCATTTTCCATAAGGCCTTTTGGTAGTTATTTTGTTTTTAATTTCATCATCATTTATTATTCTTCCCTTATTCATGTCAACTAAAAACATTTTACCTGGTTCAAGTCGTCCATGAGATAAAATGTTTTCTGGCTGAATGTCAATTACTCCAATTTCAGAGGACATGATTAATCTTCCATCTTTTGTTATGCTATACCTTGATGGCCTAAGCCCATTTCTGTCTAAAAGAGCACCTATATAGTCCCCGTCTGTAAATGGTATCGATGCTGGCCCGTCCCATGGTTCCATTATGCATGAATTATATTTATAAAATGCTTTTCTTTCCTCGGGCATATTTGTATGTTTTTCCCAAGCTTCAGGAATCATCATCATCATTACTTCAGGAAGACTTCTGTCAGTTAGTGTTAAAAGTTCAACAACCATATCCATAGATGCAGAATCTGATTTTCCTTTTAAAATTATCGGAAACAGATCTTTTATGTGCTCTCCAAAATCTTCACTCTGCATAATTTCTTCTCGAACTCTCATTCTGCTCAAGTTGCCTCTTAATGTGTTTATTTCTCCATTTTGACACATGAACCTAAACGGTTGTGCGAGTTCCCAAGACGGAAGGGTGTTTGTTGAAAATCTTTGGTGAACTAATGCTAGTCTAGTCACTAGTTCTGGTTGTTGTAAGTCAGTAAAGTATAGTCCAATTGTTTCAGGCTTTATAATTCCCTTATAAATAATAGTTGTAATTGAAAGGCTGTTAACATAGAAAGAATTGCAGTCAGACACTTTTGAATTATAAATTTTGTTTTCTGCTATTTTTCTGGCAATATATAGTTTGATTTTAAATTCTTTTTCGGAAATATTTTTTGACTTTTTAATAAATACTTGTTCGCTTACTGGTTCTGATTTTGATGCAATTTCACCTAAAAAAGAACTAATAACAGGAACATTTCTCCATCCAATTATTTCTAAACCTTGTTTTTTAACTTCACTTGAGAAAATATCCCTAAAAAAATCTGTTTGATTTTTAGGAATAAATAGCATTCCTACAGCATAATTTCTTTCTTTTGGAATATCAAATTCGCAAACTTTTTTAAAATAGCTATGCGGTATGTCAATAAGGAGTCCTGCCCCATCTCCTGTAACTCCATCTGAACTAACTCCACCCCTATGTTTGAGTTTGATTAATATTTCAAGAGCATCATGAATTATTTGATTAGTTTTCTCACCATTTAAATTACATATAAATCCTGCACCGCAATTTTCATGCTCGTATTCTGGTCTGTATAACCCTTGTTTTTTAAACATGTTTTCTGCTTTGTTTAGTTTGTTGGGGAAGACTAATATATACACAACTATTACTAAAAAAAAATATCAAATAATATTTAGGGATTATGCATTTTAGGCTATAAAAAAAAATTAATTTAGTGTTTAAATCAATATATTCTGATGATTTAATAATGAATTATTTTAAATTTATATAAATTTAGAATTG
>ERZ891134.1105-NODE-1105-length-19847-cov-31.177344_pt1 | contig 19847 bp, 20 predicted proteins | sample MGYA00520888_ERZ891134 | MGnify/ENA primary metagenome ERZ891134 (study PRJEB32303, sample SAMEA104408692) | aquatic metagenome | biome: Brackish water; feature: Coastal; material: water | place: Baltic Sea | collected 2014-10-23 | depth 10 m ... | reverse complement strand
ATACTAGGACCACTGATGGTTGGAACTCTTTTAACTTTATATGGAAATGTAAGAATAGCTCTACTTCCTATTGCAGTTTTATTTATCATTGGTGGGCTATTGCTTACTAGAGTAAAAAATGAAATTGTTTAGTAAAGAATCAATAATTTTTTATAGTATTTTAGGTGCAATATCTGGCTTTATCTTAGCTCCTTTTATAAGAAGCTTAATGGATTATTCGACCTTAATTGAAATACTTATAACGACCTCAATTATTATTCCTATTTATATAATAGCAAAAAGAGTACTTATTAAATTTATTGATTAGAGTCTGAATTTAGAACTTCAAACAAAAGCTTTGGTTTGTCAGTAATAATTCCATCAACCCCTAGATCTATTAAATATTTAAAAGTTTTCTCATCGTTAATTGTCCAAACACAAACTTTCAAACCTTTGCTATGAATAAATTTTACAAATCTTTTTGTTACCAGTTTAATGCCATATTCATAAATAGGAATTTGAAGACAGTTACCTAAGATTGTTTTTTTATATAAACCAAAACTAGATAAAAGCATCTTAGCAACCTCATATGGCCCCATTGATATACAAATATCTGGATAATTATTATTTACTAAACTTAATCGTTTGCTATTAAAGCTTGCTATACAGACTCTATCCATAGCATTATTTTCTTGAATAACTGCTAATGCTGGCATTGCCACTTCATCTGTCTTTACATCAATTTGAAACTTCATGTCAGGGAACATTATTAGAACAGTTTCAAGCTTTGGTATGGAATGCTCTTTAAAGATTTTAAGTTTATCTATTTCGCTTGAATGAAGAGAACTGAATACATCATTTCTATTTAAGAGTCTCGTAAGTGTTTCATCATGAAAAATATAAGGTATTCCATCTGATGATACTTGAACATCTGTTTCAATAAACTCACAACCAATAGATTTTGAGTAATGAAATGATTCAATGGTATTTTCAAGTGATTCAATTGAGCCACCTCTATGAGCTAGCACAGCTATACCTTGGTAGTTCAGATAAGGTTTCATGTTTGGTTATTGTATACACTAATAATGTAAAATATAAGAAACTAACAATTTAATAATTATCTATTCGTGAATAAGTTTGACTCTATAAGACCTTACGAAGATAGCGAGGTAGAGGAAGTTCTATCAAGTCTTTGTTCAAATATTAATGTTATCAGAGCTTTAATAGATTCTGCTGATAATAGCTTAATGTCTTTACTCCCTTTTAAAGAAAAAATTATTTCCTTATATCTAAAGCATAAAACAAAAAACATTACCTCAATTCATGAATATCAGAATCTTTTTGAATCAATAGTCTCTAAAGTTGTTTCTCAAAGTATTGATAACTTATCAGTTTCTGGGCTTGAAAACTTAGACAAAAATAAAGGGTATCTTTTTATATCTAATCATAGAGACATAACTTTAGATTCAGCATTATTAAATCTTAAACTCCATCAAAACGGTTTCCAAACAACTAATAATGCAGTTGGAAATAATTTAATGAATGAGAAATGGGCCTCAGATTTAATGCGTCTTAACAAAAGCTTTATTATAGATAGAAGCGATAAATCAAAAAAAGATATTTATAAAAGTTTAAATCTTGCCTCTGAATTTATTTGTAATTCTATTTTAAATAAAACAGAATCAGTATGGATAGCCCAGAAACAGGGAAGATCGAAAGATGGAATCGACTATACAGACCCCACTGTTCTCAAAATGATACATTTATCAAAGAGAAAATTATTAAGCATAGATAAATGCTTCAATGATCTTAACGTAGTCCCAGTTTCTATTTCATATGAAAAAGACCCCAATGATTTATTAAAAACAAGAGAACTATATTTGACATCAATAAACACTTCTTATGAAAAAGAACCTAGAGAAGATCTTATAAGTATTGCTGATGGCATTAAAGGCAAGAAGGGGAATGTACATCTCTCGATTGGTAAAAAGATGGTATTTGTATCAGACAGTTATGACGACATCGCTTCACAAATAACAAATGAGATTAAGTCATCATATAGAATACACTCTACAAATATAGCTGCATGCATGATTCAGGGAAAAGATATTCCCAATCATAGTTTTTCTAACGAAGAAGTAGATAATGCTATGCAATATCTAAAAGAAAGAATGCACACCATGCAAGATGATATGCATTCATTTTATTTAAATCAATACAGTAATTCTATTTTATAAACTATAGCCTTGTTCATTATGTTCACTCATATCAAGTCCTATATCTTCTTGTTCACGAGTAACACGAATTTCTGTAAATACATTAACGACTTTTAGAATTACGTAAGTTACAACAGCTGTATATGCGCATATTATAAATACACCCTGAAGTTGAATTAATAATTGTGCAATTACCCCATCTTCTGAAATACCTGAAGCACCAGATCCTAAGAAACCTTCCGGATTTCCTACAATTGCTAACATTATGATTCCTAGAATTCCACCAACACCATGGACTGGAAATACGTCAAGAGAGTCATCAATTTTGAAATATGATTTGATAGCCTGAGTTGCATAAAAACATATTATCCCTGCCATCAATCCAATTAGTAACGCTCCTGCTGGTCCAACTGTTCCTGAAGCAGGTGTAATTGTTGCTAATCCAGCAACCATACCAGTTGCTATACCAATCATTGTTGCTTTACCTGATTTGATCCATTCGATTCCCATCCATGTCAAAGCACCAACAGATGCACTGATATGTGTAACAAGCATAGCCATACCAGCAGATCCATCTGCAGCAACAGCACTTCCAGCATTAAAACCAAACCATCCAACCCAAAGCATGGATGCACCAATCATGACCATTGTTCTATTATGTGGAGGCATAGGTGATTTCATAAAACCATTTCTTTGGCCTAAATATACTGCGGCAACAAGAGCGCCTACACCACAAGTGGCATGAACAACCAATCCACCAGCAAAATCAATCACACCCAGTGATCCTAAGTATCCTCCACCCCAAACCATATGACAGGCTGGAAGATAGACAAATGTAAACCACGCAACTGAGAAAGCACACATTGCTCCAAATTTCATTCTTTCAGCAAAAGCACCAACAACAAGAGCAGGGGTTATTATTGCAAAAGTCATTTGAAAAGTTATGAAAACAGATTCTGGTAAAGTGCCTGATAAAGAATCTCTTCCAACACCATTTAAAAACATTGCACTCAAATCGCCAATAAAAAGACCATCTCCTTTAAATGCTAAACTATAGCCATAAACAACCCAGCAAACTGAAATTAAACATGCAATAGTAAAACATTGCATTAAAACAGACAGAACATTCTTTGATCTAACTAAACCACCATAGAAAAGAGCTAATCCAGGTAAGGTCATAAATAAAACTAATGCAGTGGAGGTGAGTATCCATGCAGTATCACCAGAATTTAGTTCGCCTGCATGAACAGAAGTAGTCATAAGACCACACAGAATCATAATCGATTTAAACATTATATCTCCCTTAAAAATATATATATTTATATCATGCAATTTATATGCCAAATATATTGCTGATATAACTATCAATAATGGTCATCTAAATAAAAAATTTAAATAAATGTAAATTATTAGTGCAAAAAAAAGAGCCACCAGGGGATAGTGGCTCTTTAATGTATTACAGGTTAGGCTCGTTATATAAGGGGGAGATAAGGTACCTAACCTATAAATTTAAAATTCTGGATAAGCTTCAACTCCTATCTCAGAACTATCTAAACCAGCATACTGTTCTTCATCAGTCGCTCTAATTGGCATGAAGCTGTTAATAATAGAGATTGTTATAAAGCTTGCAATAAAGGTAAAACCTGCTATTGCTAAAACACCAACTAATTGTGGGCCAAAGGATGCATCAGATGTAAATGGTACTACCATGACTCCTAAAATACCTACAACACCGTGAGCAGAAATAGCGCCAACAGGATCGTCAAGTTTTAATGTCTTATCAAAGAATAAGATAGAGAAGTAAACTAAAACACCACCTATAGCACCAATTAGTACAGCCTCACCACCTGATGGTGCGCTTGGACCTGCTGTAATTGCTACTAGACCAGCTATAGCTCCATTCATTGCCATAGTTACATCCATTTTGCCTGTCATAATTAAACTAGTTAATATTGCAGCAACAACACCACCACAAGCAGCCATATTGGTATTCATAAATACCTGACTTACAGCAATAGCTGCAGATTCATTACTAACAATTAATTCTGATCCGCCGTTGAAACCAAACCATCCTAACCAAAGAATCCATACACCTAATGCTGCCATTGGTATATTTGATCCTGGCATTGGAAGAGAAGTCCCATCTTTTGCATATTTACCGTTCCTTGGTCCAAGAACTGTAACTACCGCTAAAGCTGCAGCTGCACCACAAAGGTGAACAGTTCCAGATCCAGCATAGTCAGAGTAACCCATTCCACTTAAGAAACCACCGCCCCAGTTCCAAGCTCCTTGGATAGGATAGATAAGTGCTGTTAAAACAATTGCAAATAAATAGAAAGGTATTAATTTCATTCTACCAGCCACCGCTCCTGATACTATAGACATTGCTGTAGCTACAAAAACAACTTGGAAAAAGAAATCAGCTTGTTGTGAATAATCCATTCCATAAGGCATCCCAATATCTTCATTAGGTAATGCTGTCGAAAGGCCAAATGAACTAGTGCCTAAAATTGATGGCAGTACACCTTCAATTATATAAGATCCTGGATACATTATTACAAAGCCGCAGGCTAAGTACATAATACATGCTATAGAATATAGCCCAATATTTTTTGTTACAATTTCAGATACATCTTTCTTTTGAACCAGTCCAGCTTCTAGCATTGTAAAACCAGCTGCCATAAACATAACTAATGCTCCAGCCATAACTGCGTAAAATGTATCTAACGCAAATGCAAGTTCTTCCATTTTATACTCCTTATATAGCTTCAGAACCGGTTTCACCAGTTCTGATTCTGACGACTTCATCGACAGATGTTATAAATAATTTTCCATCACCAATTTTTCCAGTCTGAGCTGTTGTAACTATAGTTTCTTTAACTAAATCAGCTTGCGCATCATCAACTAAAATTTCTAGTTTTATTTTTGGTAACGTATCTACAGAATATTCAGATCCTCTGTACATTTCTGTATGACCTTTTTGTCTTCCATAACCCTTAACTTCTGTAATGGTGAGACCCTCGATTCCTGCTGCCACTAAAGCCTCTCTAACTTCTTGAAGTTTGAAAGGCTTAATGATTGAAGTAATTAATTTCATAATAGGGGGTATGAATTAAAGACTTGCAGAGACTGAAAATACAAATGCGTCTTCGTCAGCACCGTATCCATTATCTGAAAAATCTGTGTAAGCTAAACCGCAGTCATATGAACCACATGTAAACCCATAAGAAATAGCAAAGTTATCACCGTAATCATCATACTCACCGTATGAAACACCTATTGCTCCAAATGCATATGAGATTTCTGTGTAATCAGGAGCTCCATCTTGGCCAAGTGCAAAGGTAAGACCTAAATCTCCCATTGATAATCCCAATACAACTTCTTCAAAATCTAAACCAGTGTTGTTTTCAGGATAATCAAAAGCTACGTAACCTAAATCAACTCCAATTCCACCAACTTCAAAACCATAACCAAAGTAATAATCTAATTCACTTCCAGCGCCATCGTTAAAATTAACGTTTGAACCCCAGATACCTGCATAGAATCCACTCTCTGCTTCATAATCAAAACCACCTGACATTGCTGGTCCGTCAGTTTGTGTCATTCCTCTCCAGATATAATCTGATGCGAAACTAACATTAGCACTAACGCTAGCAAAAGTTGGTAGAGATAAAAGCCCTACAAGTAAAAATAATTTTTTCATTTTTTTCTCCTTAATATGAAAAATAATTTATATTCAACTTTGTTAATGCAATTTATGTGCCAATATTAAATTTATTTTAAATTTTATTCTTATGGTTATAATCATTAATAACTACTAAAGGAGTTAAGATGGATTTAAATAATAATGTTGCTTTAATTACAGGTGGTGCCTCTGGATTGGGGAGAGCTACTCTTGATTTTTTTGTTTCTAAAGGGGCCAAGGCTGTTATTTTAGATATTAATGATGAAAAAGCTACTGAAGCTATAAATGCTCTTGGCTCAGAGAATGTAATTTATTTTAATACAGATGTCATGAAAGAGGACTCTGTTAAAGCTGCAATAGAAGGCACTGAAAAAACTTTTGGTAAACTTAACTTTGCTGTTAATTGTGCTGGAACTGGTTATGGCGCAAGAATATTGGGAAAAAATGGACCACATCCATTAGATATCTTTAAATTTATTATTGATCTTAATTTAGTAGGAACATTTAATGTTATGAGGTTAGCCTCAGAACTAATTGATAAAAATGAACCAGATAACAAAGGTGAGAAGGGCGTCATTATTAATACCGCTTCAATTGCTGGTTATGAAGGTCAAGTTGGCCAATCAGCTTATGCAGCATCTAAGGCAGGAGTAATTGGGATGACAATAACCGCAGCAAGAGATCTTGCTCGTCATGGCATTAGAGTATGTACAATAGCTCCCGGAATTTTTGATACACCACTGATGAGCCTTGCTAAAGATGAAAACAAAGAGGCATTATTAAAAGAAACTCAGTTTCCACATAGATTTGGTAATCCTGAAGAATACGCTCAGTTAGCTGAACACATTATTAATAATACATACTTAAATGGTGAAACAATTAGACTGGATTCTGCTATGAGAATGGGGCCTAAATAGTTTTATTGGCCAGCTACCCAATACGTCATAGCAATAACACTGACTATTACCAATACTAAAATAACATAAGCATCAGATTTGCTATCTTCATTTGCCTCTTGAGACTCGTAGTATTTTTCAAATTCATCTTTATTCATAATTAAACCTCATGTTTTATAACAACTCTTCCTACTTGTTTACCTTCAAGAATTCGAGATATCTCATCATCGATATAATTTAATGGTAAAACTCTTGTATATGTATCTAAATTCAATGACCATTCATTAGCAAATAGATTCCATATATTTTTTTTAAATTCTAATATTGATTCTGCTGAATCAATACCTATAAGTGAAACCCCGCGAAGTATAAAAGGAAACACAGATGATGTGAATTTTGTTCCACCAACATTTCCACAACACGAGACAGCACCATGGTTTGATATCATAGAAATTATTTTTGCTAATATATCTCCACCAACAGTATCTATACCCCCAGCATAAATTCCTTTATCTAATGCTTTGACTGGTTCACTCATAAAGTCGTCTCGGTAAATAATTTCAGAAGCACCCATATCCATTAACATATTTTTTTCTTCAGGTTTGCCTGTAATAGCATGAACCTCATAGTTTAATTTTGATAGTAAATTCACAGCAACCGATCCAACTCCACCGGTTGAGCCAGAAACAATTATCGGCATATCTTTTGGTATGTCTGCATCTATCATTTTTTTTATGCATGCACCAGCAGTTAAACCAGCAGTTCCATAAGACATTGCATGTTTGAATGAAAGATTCTCTGGCAAAGGAATAACCCATTCAGCAGGAATTTGAACAAGCTCACCAAAGCCACCAAATACTTTCATACCAATTTTATAACCTGTGGCTATAACTTTATCTCCAACATGAAATAAGTCTGATGATGATTCTAAAATTTCTCCCGCAACATCTATTCCCGGAACAAAAGGGTAAGTTGAAGCAACTCCTTTAACACCCGAGGCAGCTAAGGCATCTTTATAATTTAATGATGAATAATGAACCTTGATAATTACATTTCCAGGCTCAATAGCAGGCATATCTATTTCTTTTACAGAGCCCTTATAAACACCATCATTTTCTTCTACAAGATATGCCTTATATTTCATTGATAATTATTCCGATAAATACTTTTCAGCATCAAGGGCTGCCATACATCCAAACCCTGCGGAGGTAACAGCTTGTCTATAGACTTGATCGGAAACGTCTCCAGCAGCAAAAACTCCTTCTACAGAAGTAGAAGTAGCCAGACCATTCGTGCCGGATTTTATCTTTATATAACCATTATCCATATCCAATTGACCTTCAAAAATATCTGTATTTGGTTTATGGCCTATAGCTATAAAAACACCCATTACATTTAGTTTCTTTTCAGTCCCTTCGGTCTCAAGAAGAACGCCATTTACACCCATGGCATCGCCTATAACTTCTTTTAACTGTGTGTTCCATAGAACTTCTATTTTTCCATTTTTTTCTTCTTTAAAGACTCTTTCTTGAAGTATTTTTTCAGCTCTCAACGCATCTCTTCTATGAACAAGATAAACTTTAGAGCATATTCTTGATAGATATAGTGCTTCCTCTACCGCAGTGTTACCACCTCCAACAACAACAACTTCTTGGTCTTTATAGAAAAATCCATCACAAGTAGCGCAAGCTGAAACCCCTCTACCTAAAAATTCACTTTCAGATGGAAGACCTAAATACATTGCACTAGCACCTGTAGAAATTATTAAAGAATCACATGTGTAAGTTTTTGTTCCAGTTAATGTGAAAGGTTTTGATGATAGATCAACTTCATTAATGTGGTCGTTGATAATCTCAACACCAAACTGTTGAGAATGCTTTTTCATTCTATCCATTAATTCAGGTCCTTGCAGTCCATCACTATCTCCAGGCCAATTTTCAACATCAGTAGTTGTGGTTAGTTGTCCGCCTTCTTGAGAGCCAGCAATTATTATTGGATTAAGGCTTGCCCTAGCTGCATAAATACTTGCAGAATATCCAGCAGGACCTGAACCTAATATAATTAATTTGTTATGATTATCTGACATGATTGTGATTATAAGTGAATATAAACATTTTTGATTAATTAAACATATAATTTATGGACAAAAACTAACGTCAAACAAATACAATGATCTCCAATTACGTAAAAAATACACTTTTAAATTTTTTAAGTTTTTTCTTAATTGCTTTTTCTCTGTATATTTTTATCGCATTAGTTTCATACGACTCCAGTGATCCAGCTTTTTTTAATAAAACATCTTCCTTAGCAATAAATAATTTAGGAGGACCACTGGGAGCAAATATTTCTGATTTTTTATTTACAATATTTGGCCAAGGATCTTTTCTAATTTTGCTAATAGGAATAGTTTGGGCTCTACAAACTATTTTCTTTAAAGATGCTTACAACTCCTCAATAAAAATTATTATTAGACTTGTTAGTTCATTTATATTGCTAATAAGTTTTTGTTCTATTCTTGAGTATTATTTTGATGATAGGAGTGGCGGCTATTTAGGAGAGATTTTTTTTATCAACTTATCTAATGCAATAGGTTTCATTGGTGCTTTAGTTTTTTTAGTTATATTTGTTATTCCTGCTTCGTCTTTATCTTTTAACTTTTCCTGGCTTAAAACAATTGAAGAATTTGGTCGTGTATTAATAAATCTTTTTAAAAAAATACAATACTCCCTAATAAATATATTTAATAGTTTATTTACTTATCTTAATAATGTTTATGTGAAGCTTAAAAAAGCTAGATCTTTAAAAACTGAAGAAAAAAAAGAAGCTGAGGCATTAAAGGCAAAAATTATTTCAAAAGAACCAAAGCCTGACAATGAGCAATCTTTAAAGGTTTCAAATAAAATACCTGAACAACCAGATTTACCAAATACCAATGAACCTAAAATAACAGAAGTTGAAGCGAAAGAACCTATAGAAACATCTCAAGAGAAAACAGTAATGCCAAGCACAGCTTTGCTGGATAGAGCCCTTGACGATGGTTCATCCCTAACTCAGGAAGAGCTTAGTCAAATAGCATCTTTGTTAGAAACCAAGCTTGAAGAATTTGGTATTGAAGCTTCAGTTGAATCTGTTTTGCCAGGACCGGTTGTTACAAGGTTTGAAATACAGCCAGCACCTGGAACCAAAGCTAGTAAGATAACAAATATTGCTCAAGATATCGCTAGATCTCTTTCAGTTAGTAGCGTCAGAGTTGTTGAGGTAATAGAAGGAAAATCCTATGTTGGTATAGAAATACCAAACACAAACAGGAAGATGGTAAGGCTTACTGAAATATTATCATCTCAAGCATTTAAAAAATCACCATCAAACCTAACATTGGCTTTAGGTCATGATATTTCAGGCAATCCAGTTGTGGTAGATTTAGCTAAAATGCCACATTTGTTAGTTGCTGGTACAACTGGTTCAGGAAAGTCTGTGGGTGTAAATGCTATGCTGTTGAGCTTGCTTTTCAAATCCGATCCCAAAGATGTTAGGTTGATTTTAATTGATCCAAAAATGCTTGAGCTATCTGTTTATGATGGTATACCCCATCTATTAACCCCAGTCATAACAGACATGACTGATGCTTCTAATGGGTTGAGATGGTGTGTTGTCGAAATGGATAGAAGATATAAATTAATGTCTTTAATGGGAGTTAGAAATTTAGCTGGATTCAATAAAAAAATTGAAGATGCTGCAGCTAATGGCAAACAAATAATAAATCCACTTCATCCTGAGGATGAGGAGTATTTAGAAGTACTGCCTTCAATTGTTGTAGTTGTTGATGAATTTGCTGACATGATGATGTTAGTGGGTAAAAAAGTTGAGCATTTGATAGCTAGAATCGCACAGAAAGCTAGAGCTGCAGGTATTCATTTGATACTAGCAACTCAAAGACCCTCCGTAGATGTAATAACAGGTTTAATTAAGGCAAATATACCGACACGTATTGGGTTCCAGGTTTCAACAAAAATTGATTCAAGGACTATCTTGGATCAGGGTGGTGCAGAGCAATTGCTTGGATATGGTGATATGTTATATCTTCCGCCTGGTGTAGGGGTTCCTATTAGGGTTCATGGTGCATTTGTTGGCGATGATGAGGTTCACAGAGTTGTTAATGATTGGAAGACTAGGGCAGAACCTGATTATATTGATGACATAGTTTCATCTGCTCAAGAGACAGGACCAATACCGGGTTGGTCAGGTTCTGATACTGCATCGTCAGAAGATGCAGATGATTTGTATGACGAAGCTGTAAGTTTTGTTCTTGAATCTAGAAGAGCATCTATTTCAGCAGTTCAACGGAAATTACGAATTGGTTATAACAGAGCAGCTCGCCTTATTGAGACCATGGAAGAATCTGGTCTTGTATCTGAAATGAGTAGCAATGGATCAAGAGAAGTTCTCGTACCAAAAAGAGATTAATTTGAAACTATTCTCTGTTATTTTAATATTAATAACTTTCAACATTTCCTCTGAAGAGATATTGAAATCATTTAATACGATGTTGCAAAGTGATTTATCTTTTAAGCAAGAAATTGAAAAAAATATTAATGATAAATCATATTCAGAAGGCTATATAGAAAGAAAAGGTGATTCTATTGAAATAAATATTAAAGAACCATTTAGAGAAAAATACTTAATTAATGATGAAGAGCTTGTAGTTTATGATTTTGAATTTGACCAAACACAAATAATGACAATAACTAAAAATGAAGCACCATTAATAAATCTTTTAAAATCAGGTGTAATATTAGAACAAACTCAAGAATTAACAGATAAATCTTTTGTGATTGCCATTAACGATGAGCTTTTATATATTGAATTAATATCTGATAAAAGTTTTTATGTTAGTTATAAAGATAATATGAGTTACAAAAATATAGTTACTTTTACAACAATAACAAATCTATGAATCTTTTTTTAATAGGATTAGGTGGCTCTTTGGGAGCCATATCAAGATATTTAATTAATGAGTTTTTTATAAAATTTATTCCCACTGAATATCCCTTAGGTATTCTGTCTATTAATGTTATTGGTTGTTTTTTCATCGGTTACTATCTTGGGGCAAATTTAATGGTAAGAGATGGCCAGTACTATCTATTTGTAATTGGCTTTTTAGGATCTTTCACCACCATGTCAGCTTTTACCCATCAAACTATAAATATGCTTAACACCAATATATTGATTGCAAGTTCATATATAATTGCGACTATAATTTTAACTATAACCGCAACATACTTTGGTACTTACTTTTCTAAATAAATGATAGATATAAAATTTTTAAGAGATAATTTAGATCACATCGAGAAATCATTGGCTCGAAGAGGATACTCTTTGCAGAAAGATAAATTTATAGCTCTTGATTTAGAAAGAAAATCTTTACAAGTTGAGGTTGAGTCTCTTCAATCAGATAGAAAAACTCTTTCAAACGACTTTGGAAAATTGAAATCGTCTGGGGAAAATACAGATAATTTAAAGAAAAAAATTGATTCAATAAATGATAATTTAAAAATTAAAAATGAATCACTTAATCTGATTTTAGAATCCATAAATAGTATCTTATTAGACATACCTAATATCCCTCATGAATCTACCCCAGATGGTAAAAATGAAAATGATAATGTTGTTATAAGAACTGTTGGAAAAATCACCTCCAAAAATACAGTTGACCACATAGACATAACAAAAAAAATTGATACCGATCTTGCTGCAAAGCTTGCTGGAGCAAGATTTGCTGTTCTAAAGGGAAGTTTAGCTAAACTTCAAAGAGCTTTAATATCTTTGATGTTGGATACAGCTCAAAAAAATGGATATGAAGAATATTATTTGCCCTATATGGCCAATAAAGATTCTTTAATAGGAACAGGAAACCTACCTAAATTTGAAGAAGACTTATTTAAAACATCAGAGTCTCTTTATTTAATACCAACAGCAGAAGTTCCGTTAACTAATATTTATAGAGACGTTTTGATAAATAATGATCAATTGCCTATAAAATTAACAGCTCATACTCCATGTTTTAGATCTGAAGCAGGGAGCTATGGTAGAGATACTAAAGGTTTAATAAGACAACATCAGTTTGAAAAAATAGAGCTATTCAAAATTTCGGACCCTAGCACATCAATGATCGAACTTGAGGGGTTGTTAGAAAATGCTGAAGAAATTCTTCAATTGCTTGAGCTGCCATATCAAGTTGTTCAATTGTGCGCTGGTGATATTGGTTTTTCATCATGCAAAACCTATGACATTGAGGTTTGGATGCCAAGTCAAAATAAATATAGAGAAATATCATCTTGTTCAAATTTTGGTGATTTTCAGGCAAGACGTTCTAATATAAAGTTCAAATCAGATGCGGGTAAAAATTTTGTACATACCATTAATGGTTCAGGTCTTGCAGTTGGAAGGACTTTAATAGCTCTGTTAGAAAATAGATACGATGGCAGCGATAATATAATTCTTCCAAAAGCCTTAGAACCATATTTTGGATCTCTTAAATTAGAAGTTTAATTTGTAATTTAAATTTGCATTAAATTCACATAATTTTTAAGTTTTTTCTTGTTTATTTTTCCATTATGTACATAATGTATAAATAAAATTTTTAACGAGGATTTTTCTATGTTTATTAAAACTAAGTACCTTTTAACTGGGTTCTTTTTGGTCACTTTCTTTTCACTCAACATAATTGCTTCTAATGACACCACATCTGCTTTAAGAGGTGATGCTGGCGTTTCTGGTGCAACTGTTGTTGTAACAAACGTTTCTACAGGTATTACAAAAACGACAACTGCAGACGCTAATGGTGTCTTTTCTGTTGGTAATTTAAAGCCTGGCGGGCCTTATAAAATTACTATTTCCAAATCAGGCTATGCAACTGAATCACTGAATGATGTTTTCCTAACTGTATCTGAAACAGCAAAATTAAATGTCGCTCTTGTTTCAAATGCTGATATTGATGATGTTGTTGTTACAGGAACTAAAACAGCATCAGTTCAAACTTCTTTGGCAGTAACTTCAGCAGATATTGAAAATATTCCTAGTATTGAAAGATCCATTTCTGATTATGTAAAAAAAGATTCTAGAATATTTGTAGAAGGCACATCTAGAGATGCTACTATTTCAGTATCAGGAACAAATAATAGATATAACAATTTTACTGTTGATGGTATTGAACAAAATGACCAGCTTGGTTTAAATGCTAATGGTTTCCCTTCAGTTAGAAATCCAATAAGTATTGAAACCATAGAACAAATCCAAGTAGATATAAGTCCATTTGATGTGTCAAAGGGTAACTTTACTGGTGCAAGTATTAATGCTGTTACTAAATCTGGAACCAATCAATTTAAAGGAGCTTATTATAATTACAGCACTGATGAAGACAATGTGGGTGATCTTAATGGCCAAAAACCTAGTCAATTTAGTGACGAAACTAAAGGATTTGTTCTTGGTGGTCCAATCATAAAAGATAAATTATTCTTTTTCGCTTCTGTAGAAGAATTTACATCAGTAACGCCAGCTGAGCCATACACATATAGAACAGCAACTCAAGCATTGATAGATGAAGTTCGAGCTCAAACTATAGCACTTTATAATTATGATCCAGGCACAACTTCATTTTTGCCTCCACCAGAAATGGCTGATAAAGAGCTTATTAAATTAGACTGGTATATTAATGATAGTCATAGACTTGAATATGTTTATAGTTTCTCAGAGGATAATACTGTCAAACCTTATAACTATGACATTAGATTCAGCTCACATTATTATAATTACCCTGCTAAGACTGAAAAAGACACATACGCGTACTATGGAGATATATCAGATAATCTATATGTTCAAGCTAAATATTCTGAGGTTGAATGGGCTAACGATCAAGATGCCCTAGGTGGTGAAGATTTTCCACATGTCCAGATTAGAATTACTGATGCTGACGGCTCATATGGAGAAGGTTCTACAGAGTCCATATTTTTAGGTCCAGATAAATATAGAAGTGCAAATGAGGGTTTTGCATTTGATGAAATTATGAATCTTAAAGCTGTTTACACTATGGGTGATCATGAAATCACAGTTGGTTATGACAGTATCGATAAAAGACTAGGTAATTTGTTTATTTCAAGAGAGAACGGAGCCTATGAGTTCGAGGGTGTTCAAAATTATTACGATGGAATACCTTCATACTTTAGATTTAATAAATCAGCAACTGGCGATCCTTATTATGCTATGGCTGGTTTTAGTGGAACTTTTGAAACTTTTTATATTCAAGATAAATATTATGTTTCAGACATTTTAACTCTAAACTATGGCCTTAGATATGATAGTTTTGAAATGGATACAGGGCCAACTTATAACGAGTATGGTTCTGGCCTTTTAGGATTCAGAAATGATACTCCTGCAAGCACAAGCATCGTTCAACCCAGATTTGGTTTTCAATTAGATGCAACTAATCTTGATATGTTTAGTAATAATAGAATTGTCTCTGCTGAAATTAGAGGTGGATATGGATTATTTGCTGGTAGAGTGCCTAACGTATGGTTAGCAAGCCCGTTTGCTAATTCTGGCGTTGTTCAATATGGATCAAGAACTGGAAGATTTGCTGAAGGCACACCTGAATGTACAACTGGTGCTGAAATAACCTGTTTTAAGGCTCCTGAAACTATTTATCAAGATTTCCCTTATTCTGATTATGCAAGTACAAGTCCAGCTCAGGCTATTGATCCAAACTATGACACTCCTTCAACTTGGAAGTTGAATTTAGAACTACTTCTAACTACCGCTAATGGATATGATTTAAAATTAGCATATAACAGAGATGATGCTAAAGACGGAGTTGGTTTTTCTGATGCATCTGCAACTGTTGAACAGGTTGGTAAAACTGGAGTAGTTGTATATGACTCAGAAGGAGCATACTACATTACAAATGGACCGGGTGCGTCATCTGACTCATTTACAATCTCTGTTGACAAAGATTTTGACAATGGTGTGAGTGTCTTTGCAAGTTATACAGGCCTTGATGCTGAAAATGCATGGAATGGTACATCATCGCAACTATCTTCAAACTTAGAATACAATCCTAGAGTTGATTTGATGAATGTTGGTGTTGGTAAAACTCCATGGGCAGTTGAAAACAGATTTGTTGCTGGATTAAATTACACTGCAAATTGGTTTGACAATGCTCCAACAAAATTCTCTTTATTTTATAAAGCATATTCAGGCAAGAGATTTAGTTATGGTTTTGATGGTCTTTACGATGGCTATGATGATGAAAATACACTCTTATATATTCCAACCGTTGGAGATCCTAATGTTGTTTATAGTGGAGTAACAGAGGGCGAGGTGCTTACAGCTGTCTCTGGCTTGGGAGCTGCAGGTTCACATCTAGACGCTAATTCAGGGACTCTGCCTTATACTAGACAGCTTGATCTAAGAATCGCTCAAGAAATTCCATTGCCTTCTCTTAGACTAAGAGCATCATCGGGTGATAGAAATATTAGTGTTGGTTCTGATAATCATAAAGTTCTGGTATATTTTGATTTATTGAATGTAATGAACTTTATCAATGAAGATAAGGGTCATTCTTATTTCCAAAATCAAGGAATGAGACGTGTTCTTAATTCTGATGGCTTAGACTCAGATGGAAGAATTATTATTACAGGCGTTAATTCAAGTGGTGCCTCAATTGATAGTTATGCATCTAGATACAGAATGCAATTAGGTTTTACATATAAATTCTAATTTTACTTTAAAATTAAAAAGGCAGTTCAACTGCCTTTTTTTTTGCTAAAATTAATTATGGATAATTTAATACCAAAAATATCACTAACAAATCTTTTATCTAACGATAGCAATTCATTGGATCTGCTTTCAAATGCTTTAAAGAATCATGGTTTTTTTGTTATTACAGATCATAATATTCCTCATGATCTTTTTCATAGATCATATGAATTTTCAGAAAAATTTTTTAATCTTGACTTGGCGATCAAAAATAAATATTCCTTTAGAAAAAATGCAGGCGCGCGAGGTTATACGCCTTTTGGTAAAGAAACTGCTTTGGGCGAAACTGTACCAGATCTAAAAGAATTTTGGCATCATGGCCCTGTAATTGATAACACCTTTGATCGCAGAATAATGAAAAATATACAAGTTTCTGAAGTTGATAAATTTAACAAGGTATTTGATGAACTTTTTATCGAGATGAATAATCTTGGTTCCATTCTTTTAAAATCAATATGCCTAACATTAGATCTTCCCTCTAATTATTTCAATCAATCCACATCAAAAGGAAACTCTTTATTACGATTAATACATTACCCACCATCTAATAATGAAAATATGTACAGAGCAAGAGAGCATGCTGATATCAATTTAATCACCTTATTAATAGGTGCAAATGAACCCGGTCTTGAAGTTAAAGATAAGTCTGGTCAATGGATTCCTGTAAGCTCTTCATTTGAAGATATAGTTTGTAATATAGGAGATATGATGCAATTAATAACTGATAAAGTTTTAAAAAGCACCCCTCATAGGGTTGTTAAATACAAAACTGATGAAATTAAATCAAGATATAGTATTCCATTTTTCCTACACCCATCTCCAGATACTATTTTAAAATCAATATACAATATTGATGATACCGGAGTCCTTGCACATGACTTTTTAGATGAAAGATTAAAGGCTATTAAGTTATACTAATATTATGTCTACACTAAATTTTCTTCATATTTTTATTGGTTTTATAGGTCTTGTAGCAATAGCGATTCCTTTTTCTAGTAATTATAAAATTATTAATTACAGATATGTTTTCTACGGAATAGTTTCTCAATTGCTCTTAGCTGCTATTTTATTAAAATTACCAATAGTTATTAACTTTTTTGAGCTGCTTGGTAACGGTGTAACAATTCTTCAAAATGCTACTATTGAGGGTGCTGGTTTTGTTTTTGGATACCCACCTTCAGATGATTCTTCACCTTATAGATCACTCCTAGAGACATTTGCTTTTGGAGTTCTACCTTACATTATTGTTATGTCATGCATTTCTGCTATTTTATGGCATTGGGGAATCCTCCCATTTATAGTAAATATTATTTCTAAAGCATGTCAGAAACTTTTTAATATTGGAGGTCCTGTTGGACTTGGTGCTGCGGCTAATGTTTTTATAGGTCAGGTAGAAGCACCTCTTTTAATAAAACCCTACATAAGTAAACTTTCTAATAAAGAATTACTTATTTTAATGACTGCTGGTATGGCAACAGTTGCTGGTTCTGTAATGGTTGCTCTAATAAGTATATTAGAGGCACAATTTGCCAATGTAAATTTAATTCAACATTTCTTAACTGCATCTATTTTGTCTGTACCTGCTGCAATAATGTATGCAAATATAATGATACCTTCAAATGAAATTACGGATTCTAATGCTGAGGCAGCTCCAAAAGTATATAACAGCACAATGGATGCCATTACTACTGGAACAACTCAGGGATCAAACATTGCAGTAAGTGTTGGAACAATTCTAATTGCTGTAATAGCCTTAGTTTATATAGTTAACGCATTTCTAGGATCACTTGGAGGATATTTCGGTATAGATTTATCGATAGAGTTATTATTAGGTTATTTATTTGCTCCTATTACATGGCTTATGGGTATTCCTTGGAATGAAGCCTTAATAGCTGGGGAACTTCTTGGTCTTAAAACAACTCTCAATGAATTTGTTGCTTATCCTGCTCTAGCTAATTTAGAGCCTGGAGCTCTTTCAGATAGATCAAAATTAATCACATTTTATAGTTTATGCGGTTTTGCTAATTTTTCATCAGTAGGCATCTTAATTTCAGGAATAGGGGCTATGGTGCCAGAAAGAAAGGATGATTTAATAAACGTTTCTTTTAAAGCACTTGTAGCTGCTACTCTAGCCTCATGCATGACAGGACTAGTAGTAGGCTGTTTTATTTAATTATTTATTACAATAAAAAGATTCAAATAAGAGGCAAATAATAGCCAGATGACATAGGGAATAAAAAGAATTCCTGAAATTCGATCTAGTTTAATCATATCCATCATAAGCTTTACATTTAAAGCAATAAGAATCCATATGTTTAAAAGAGCAATCAACGGCATATGAAAAGCAAAAAACAACCATGACCAAATAGCATTAAAAAATAGTTGAATTAAAAATAAATTTCTGGTTTCTGTAAATGTCCTAAAGGCCGAAATAGACATTAAAATATATAAAATAGGCCAAACAATTCCAAATATATATCCGGGTGGATTTAGGTTTGATTTATTAAGTTCTAAATACCACAAATCATTAGCAGTATCAGATGAAGAGAGGCCGCCTAATATTAAAGCTGTTAGAACAAAAGGAAATATGGAATATTTATTATTTAAAAACAAACTATCTTTTTCTAAAAAACCTAGAGACAGTTCCAGCGACATCTTTTAAAAATGTAGAGCCTTTTGGTCTAGCTTCTATAAAAATATAGAATCCTACAAAAACTGCACTAAAAAAGAAAACCCAAACTGCATCATATTCACCCATGGCGATATTATAATAGTTTTATTTTTTTATATCTCTGATATTTTAATTTTTTTCGACAATTATTGAACATACTGAATAACCTGCTCCAAAAGAACAAATTACCCCCTTTTGTCCGGAATTTAGGTCATTATTAAGATTGAATGCAAACAAGGATCCAACTGATGCCAGATTTCCATATTCTTTAATTGGCATGGGTGCTATTTCTGGATCAAAATTATCTGTGCCTAATATCTTAGATGTTATTAGTCTGATCATTTTTCCGTTAGCTTGGTGCAACCAAAATTTTGAGATATTTTTTGGATCAATGTCATTAGATTTAAGTTGACTTGAGATTAATTCAGCTACAAGAGGACATACTTCTTTGAAGACTCCTCTCCCGTTTTGATGAAATAAAAGCTCATCATTTGGCTTGTTATCAACTGCTGCTCTATTTAAATAACTATAATTGCTTCGAATATTATTAGAAAACTGTGTATAGAGTTTTCTATCTAATATCTTGAAGC
>ERZ891134.1090-NODE-1090-length-19974-cov-6.098499_pt1 | contig 19974 bp, 19 predicted proteins | sample MGYA00520888_ERZ891134 | MGnify/ENA primary metagenome ERZ891134 (study PRJEB32303, sample SAMEA104408692) | aquatic metagenome | biome: Brackish water; feature: Coastal; material: water | place: Baltic Sea | collected 2014-10-23 | depth 10 m ... | reverse complement strand
GAGAAACCGGGCTGCATCGGGATGCCGAAGCCGCCATAGCCGTACAGAACCGTTGGGCGTGGTTCCGTCGGCTCCGCCGTGGGAGAGATGACGAACATCCGCACCCGGGTGCCATCCGCAGAGGCGTATTCCACCAACTGCGAGTGCACAGCCGGAACATCCACCTGACCTGGCGGCACTTCATAGACGGCGACTTCCCCCGTGCGGGCATCGAAGGAATAGATCGTGGGAACACTCGTGTGGTCGGTGTAGGCGAACCAGACGATTGGACCACCATCGGGGCGCTCGATCGGTCCGGCAACCGTTCCCGCTCCAGGCAAGTCGATTTCCTGCAAGACGGCACCGTCGCTGGCTTTCCTCAGTGTCATATGGGCGACGTTGTGTGCGGTGCTCACGCTAACCAGCAAATCCCCGTCGAGGTCAGGACCATCGAGCAGCGCAAATGACTCGAGAACTTGCTCAGAATCTTCGGGGATCAACTCACGCCAGCTTGAGGGATCCCAGGAGCCGGGTTCGGTGACGGCAAGGCGACCGCGGGGGGCATCCCTGTCGGTGCTGACATACACGCGACCATCGCGTCCGAAGGTGAGTGAAGTCTGGGCGTCTACGTCACCTTGGACGAGTTGCATCGCAGGTCGATCGAGGGGGCTGGTGGTCAGATCGGCAACCCAGAGATCGTTGCGAGGCTCGGTGCCTTCAGCGGCGGAGATCTGTAGCCAACGACCATCGCGGGAGACTTCCACGCCGTAGTAGTTCGTCATCGTCATACCAGCGCCGAAGACGATGGGGTCGTCGTCGGCGTTCGTCCCCACGCGATGCAACTGAACACGACGATGGAAGCCCTGTTCGGATTCGGGGAGGACTTCTGCAGGTAGTCGGCGAACGAGGTAGAAGGCTTCTTCTCCGGGTATCCAGGCGATGGGGGAGTAGCGGCAGCGATCGATCGGACCGTCGATCACGTTTCCGGTCGCGACGTCCATCACATAGAGCACCGATTCCTCAGTACCGCCCTCGGAGATTTGGTACGCGAGCCGGTTGCCCTCCTTGGAGGGCTGCCACGCATCGAGGGTGGTGGTGCCGGTGGGGTCAAGTTCCATCGGATCGATAAGCACCCGCTCAATTCCATCGGCATCCCGGACGAACAACACCCCGAACTGTTGACCGGGTTGGCGCCTAGTGAAAAAGACCCGTTCGCCGCGGTGCACCGGGAGGGAGACGGCTCCCGCACCCAATAACGCTTCGACGCTGCTGGCGAATTCCCCGCGCATCGACCAGTTTTGCCGCTCGGCTTCGGTGAGTTGACCTTGCTCCTCGACCCACGCACGGGTTCGAGGATCGGAGGCATCCTCCAGCCACCTATAGGGATCGTGCACAGGTGTGCCGTGCATGTCATCAATGACGGCTGAACGTTCGGCGGCTGGATAGGTGCGGCTCATGCGGCCACCTTAGGAGGCGCGAAACAAGCGGGGCCATGCGCTGCGTAGCGTGTGCTCGTGCACGGGCTCGCGGGTGGATATCAGACATCACTGCATCGGCTCGCCGAGGAATGTCGAGTAGCAACCCATTACTGGGGCCAGGCAGGCAACCATGTGGCCGTAGCTGATGAAGTAATTGTCGAAGTGCTCGCAGCACTGGGAATCAACGCGCGGGATGAGTATGAGATTGAACAAGCGTGGGAAGAGATCCGGTTGCGAGATTGGCGTCGTGTACTGCCACCGGTGTTCGTGACGTGGAGGGGTGAGGACCGACGCCTATGGGTGCATGTTCCGCACGGTGAACCGGTACGAGCGCGCGTTGAGTTTGCGGATGGAGACGGCCGGGATTTGCACCAATGGGAGTGGTGGGTCGATCCGATGCCGGTGGATGGCGTGCTGACCGGAGAGGCAAGTTTCGGTGTTCCCGCAGATCTACCGATTGGCTGGCACCGGATTGTTGTCGAGTCCCCATCGGTGCGAGCCGAATGCCCACTTGCGGTCGCACCGGTGCGCTTGGATCCAGCCGAGATCATCGGAGATCGGCAGTGGGGATTGATGACGCAGATCTACTCCTGGCCTTCCCGGCAATCCTGGGGAGTGGGGGACGCTGTCGATTTGACCGACTTGGCTGTGTGGAGTCATCGGGAATACGGAGCCGGATTCATGTTGGTGAACCCTGGACATGCACCGGTTCCGGGAGTTCCGTCGCCTTACCTGCCGTCCTCACGACGCGGCTGGAACCCGTTGCTGATCCGCCCAGAATGGATCCCGGAGTACGACGAACTACCCATCAACAAACAAGCCCACGTTGCATCCCTGAATAGGCGCGCCACGTCAGGAATGCAATCGCCAGATGAATCGAACCGAATCGAGCGTGACCGGATCTGGCCGGCGTTGCAGGAAGCTCTGCGGATCATTTTCGATTCAGGGCGCAGTCCCGAGAGAACTCGTGAGTTCGAGATCTTCTGTAAGAGCGGGTCGGTACGCGATAACGCACTGTGGACTGCGCTCGCCGAGCGGTACGGAACCGATTACCGACAGTGGCCAGAACCCTTACAGGATCCCAACGGCGCTTCGGTGGGTGCATTCGCCACTGAGCATGCCGACGATGTCCGCTTCCACATGTGGGTGCAGTGGACTGCCGCGCAACAACTGTCGAATGTCCAACGCGAGTGCTTGTCGGCCGGCATGGCAATCGGAGTGATCAGCGATCTGGCCGTGGGTGTCCACCCCGGCGGGGCCGATGCTTGGGCGTTGGCGTCGGTCATGGCTGCGGGAGTTGGTGTGGGAGCGCCTCCGGACATGTACAACCAGCTGGGGCAGAACTGGGATCAGCCTCCGTGGCGGCCCCAAGCCCTTGCTGACGCTGCGTTTGCACCATTCCGAGAGGTGCTGCAGGCAGCCTTGCACGGTGCCGGCGGGGTACGCATCGACCACATCCTCGGGCTCTTTCGCATGTGGTGGATCCCAGACGGTAAGCCAGCAACGGAAGGTACCTACGTAGGTTTCGACCATGATGCCTTGTTGGCCATTTTGTGCCTCGAGGCCCACATCGCTGGCGCGTTGGTAATCGGTGAGGATCTGGGCACCGTCGAGCCATGGGTGCAACATGAACTGGCCCGCCGCGGAATCCTGGGAACCGTCATCTCCTGGTTCGAGAAGGACGAACACGGTCAGCCGCGTCGAGTCGAGGAATGGCGCAGTGCGGCGCTGGGCAGCGTCACAGTGCATGACCTTCCCCCCACCGCCGGGTATTTGAGCGGCGAGCACGTTCGCATTCGTGCCGAACTCGATCTACTGGACGGTTCAGCGGATGAAGAATGGCAGGCCGCCAGCGCCGAGCGGCGTGCTTGGGCTGACCTATTGCGCTCGCGTGGATACCTGGCCCACGATGCAAACTTAAGTACGCCCGATGGCCGAGAAGAGATGGTGATTGCCCTGCATCGCGCCCTGGCGGATTCGCCGTGCTTGCTCATTGGTGTCGCGGCACCGGACTTGATCGGCGATCTGCGGGCGCAGAACCAGCCCGGCACAGATCAGGAGTATCCGAACTGGCGAATGCCGATGGCTGCTCGCGATGGCACACCGGTGTTCCTCGATGACTTCTTGGCCGCGCCACCGCCGTTGGCAGATGCCATCTTTCGTGCCGTGACCACCGGTGTAGAGGCCTAGGTCCAACTCAAGCGCTGCGGATAGGCTGGAACACATGGATCCACTCATCGGCATCGGGCTGTTCGTGGGCATTCCCGTTGGATTGGCCGTCATCATCGTCATCGCCATCATGGTGCCGCAGCGCTATGGATCCAGTAGCTCTTCGGCTGATACGACTGCTGAAGAGGCCAGTGGACTTATCACCAGCACGCCAGCCGCTCCGGATCCCGTGGCCCTGCCGAGTTCGCCGTCGCGCGCGCCTGTCACAGGGGGTGCTCGTGGCAACTGGTGAAGGCCTCCGTCTGGATTCCGATGATCGTGCCGATATTGAGCGAATTGTCCAACGCGCCCGCGATATCTGCGGATTCGAGTTCGCCGTGTTCGTCGGCGCGCTGCCCGATGGCCGTGATTCGGCGCTGGCAATCCACGCGGGAACCCACGACCCGGACTCTGCTGTGTTGCTTACTATCGATCCGCAGGCGCGCACTACGGATGTGGTCACTGGCGCGCGGGTTCGCCGTAACCTCGATGATCGAACGTGCGAATTCGCGCTGCTGACTTTGCGATCGAGTCTGCAGGTAGACGACCTAGTCGGCGGCGTCCGCGATGCGATCTCACTTCTCGCCGAACATGCACGGGCGCCGCGCACCTTGCATCTCGACGAACCGGCGTAGCGACTTTTGCGGACTCCTATATAACCCCTAGAAAACCTCTGTCTGCATGGCCCTCAGTTGCCCTGGGCGTCCATCGTGCGTGCTCGCTGGGCGCGCAACAAGCCGTCCCGACTTTCGGAAATGAGCCGGGCCAGGGCGGGCACCGGTCCTGTTCCTAGGAATTGCTCGGCTCGAGCGATGGTGGAGTCGTCCACCGCGTACATCGGAAAGAGCCCCATCGTGATGGACTGCGCGATTTCCATCGTCCGATCTGCCCACACATCGTCGAGTGCCTGGAAGTAGGCCTCGATGTAGGGATCGGTCAACTCGCGCTGATCGCGCTGGGCGAAGCCGGCGATTGTGGCCTCGAGCATGGCGTTGGGTAGTTCCTGATCGTGCAGGATCGCTTCCCAGGCCTGCTGCTTGGCCGCCGCAGTGGGCATCGCGGCCCGAGCCATCGCGGCCTGTCGGCGACCGGTGGCGGTGTCGTCCCGCTGCAATTCGGCGGCTATCGCTTCCTCGCCCCGGGTTCCTGCGCTGATGAGTTGCTGTAACAGGAACCAGCGCAGATCTGTGTCGATGTCCAACCCCGGCCATACGTCAGTTCCATCGAGCAGGTTCTCTACCAACTCGAGGTGTCCGTTTGTGGTGGCGGCGCCTGCGAAGGATCGGGTGAAAGCTAGTTGGCGATCGCTTCCCGGCTCGGCTGCCCGCGCCAGTTCCTGAAGTTTCTCGGCAAAGCGGATGAGGTACTCCGTGCGGTTAGTTTCAGCGGCGAATTGGTCGATCGCCATTCGTGATTGGCGAAGAACTCCCTGCACCACGCCGATGTCGGTCTCAGCGGCGAGCCCGGCCAGCACAAGATCGACGAAGTCTCCGGTCGACACTTGCGCATCTCGGGTCATGTCCCACGCCGCACCCCAAATGACCGCGCGCGCCAGGGAGTCCTCGAGGGCACCTAGATGGGACGTGGCGGTGCGCCAAGAATCGTCGTCGAGACGGATCTTCGCGAACGTGAGATCGCCATCGTTGATCAACAGCAAGTCTGCCCGCGGTTGACCGACGAGTTCGGGAACGTCGGTGCGCTCACCCACGACGTCGATTTCGCGTCGTTCGCGCAGCTGCAAGGCGCCGTCTTTGATGTCGTATAAGCCGATGGCGACTCGGTGGGATCGCAAAATGGGTTCGATTCCCTCGGGTGCTGTCGGAGGTTCTTGCTCGATCACCACGGAGGCGTAGGTGTCATTGCTCGTGAGCTCCACGTGCGGCCGCAGCAGGTTTACGCCACTGGTTTGCAGCCATTCGCGGGTCCATTCGGACAGATCGCGGCCGCTGGTTGCCTCGAGTTCAACTAGCAGGTCACGCAACTCGGTGTTCCCCCACGCATGCTTGGTGAAGTATTCGTGGAGTCCGGCAAGGAACTCCTCCTCACCAACCCACGCGACAAGTTGGCGCAGCGCGGAGGCTCCCTTGGCGTAGGTGATGCCATCGAAGTTCACCCGCACCGCATCGAGATCAACCATGTCGGCGGCGATGGGGTGGGTCGAGGGAAGTTGGTCCTGGCGGTAAGCCCAGGCCTTGCGCAGGTTCGCGAACGTGGTCCACGCTTCGGGGAAACGAGTGGCGTGCACGTTCGCATGATGGGCCGCCCACTCGGCGAAAGACTCATTCAGCCACAGATCGTCCCACCAGCGCATTGTGACGAGATCGCCGAACCACATGTGCGCCATCTCGTGCAAGATCGTGTTGGCGCGTTGTTCGTAGGCGGCCTGAGTCACGCGGGACCGGAAGACGAAATCCTCCAAGAAGGTTACGCACCCTGCGTTCTCCATCGCGCCGGCGTTGAACTCCGGGACGAAGAGTTGGTCGTACTTGGTGAAGGCATACGGCACCCCGAACTGTTCTTCGAAGAAGGCGAAACCCTGCTTGGTGAGTTCGAAGATGTCATCTGGATCGAGGTACTCGGCCAGCGAGTTACGGCAGTAGATACCGAGTGGGTAGGTGCCATTTGGTCCGGAGTACTCATCCCGAACTACGTAGTAAGGGCCGGCCACCAGCGCGGTGATGTAGGTGGACATGGGTGGAGTGGGCTCGAAGGACCAGGTTGCGGTGGAGTCGTCGTTTTTCATCGGAGTTGGTGTGGGCGAATTGCTGATTACCTGCCAGTGGTCGGGGGCTGTGACGGTGAGTTGGAAAGTCGCTTTCAAGTCGGGTTGTTCGAAGCAGGCGTACATACGCCGGGCGTCTGCCGATTCGAACTGCGTGTACAGATAGGTCTCATCGTCAACCGGATCGATGAAGCGGTGTAACCCTTCCCCGGTGTTCATGTACCGGCACTGCGCGACGATCGTTACGGTGTTGTCTCGAGCCAAATCCGGCAGCGTGATGCGACCGCCATCTACCACTGTCGACGGGTCGAGTTCGGCGCCATTGAGAGTGATCGACTCGACCGAATCCGCGATCAGATCGATCCAACTGCTGGCGCCTGGCTCACGACACTCGAAGATGCCAGTAGTGGTGCTGCGAAATGTGGGACCGGTTCCGGTGAGGTCAAGATCGACGGCGTAGGAGTCCGAACTCAGCAGTGTGCTGCGCTCCTGCGCTTCGGCTCGGGTGATGTTCTCGTTCTTTGCACCGGTGCTCATGTGGTGATCCTTCCATCCGTGTGCGCTCCTCGCCGGTTGCACTACCTTTGCCGGGATGAAGGCGCGATTTTGGTTCGACCCACTGTGCCCCTGGGCATGGATCACCTCTCGGTGGATGCACGAGGTAACGGCCATCCGCGATGTGCAGGTGGAGTGGAAAGTAATGAGCCTGGCGATCTTGAACGCTGGTCAGGAAGTTCCACCGCAGTACGCGGAGGCAATGGCCGCTGCCTGGGGACCGGTCCGAGTCTGTATCGCCGCCCAACTCGAATACGCCCAAGAGCGCCAGGGCATCGTTGGCGACTTGTACACAGCCATGGGGACTCGACTCCATGTGCAAGGTCGGACGGATTTTCGACGAATCATCGGGGAATCCGTGGCGGAGGTCGGCCTGCCCGAGACGGTGGCCCAGGCCGCAGATGATGCTGCGTTTGATGAGGCATTACGCGCCAGTCACGATGAAGGAATGCAACTTGTGGGTTCCGATGTGGGGACCCCGATCGTGGGGATTCCCGATCGGGACGGCACGGAGGTGGGCATGTTCGGGCCGATCATGACTCCCGCGCCCTTGGGCGAGGATGCCGGAAAGATGTGGGACGGCTTCGGGTTACTGGCGCAGACGCCGGGGTTCTATGAGATCAAGCGCACGCGCGATGTCGAACCGCAGTTCGACTGACGGAGGATCGATGATTGACCAAGCATGGCGCAGTTTCGCGAGTGACAACTACGCGGGCATCCATCCCTACGTGTTGGAGGCGCTCGCGGCCGCGAATATCGACCACCAGTCTGCGTACGGCGACGACACAGTGACCAAGCGCGCAACGGAGATGGTCAGAGACCTCTTCGGCGCGAATGCGGACTTCTACCCCGTTTTCAACGGCACGGGAGCCAACGTGGTCGCCCTGCAGGCCCTTACCGAGCGTTGGCAATCGGTCATCTGTTCGGGCTCTGCGCATATCCATGCTGACGAGGGTGGTGCGCCGGAAGCCGTGGCCGGTACCAAGTTGTGGACCGTGCCGACGATCGACGGGAAGCTTCGCCCCGACGATGTGCAGGGGCAGTGCTTCGACATGGACTTCGTGCATCGCGCCCAGCCGGGTGCGGTCAGCATCACCCAGTCCAGCGAAATGGGAACCGTGTACACGCCATACGAGGTGGGTGCGCTCGCGGAGGTGGCGCACGCAAACGGCCTGGCGTTCCATCTGGACGGTGCGCGCTTGTCCAACGCAGCAGCGAGCCTGGGGGTTCCCGTTCGTGAGTTCACCACCGATGCCGGAGTCGATGCGGTCTCCTTCGGGCTCACCAAGAACGGGGCGATGCTGGCCGAAGGCATCGTGGTGCTCGATCGGGAACGTGCGCGCGGAATCGACTTTATCCGCAAGACCTCGATGCAACTTGCCAGCAAGATGCGGTTCCTCAGCGCTCAATTCGTTGCACTACTTGAGGATGATCGATGGCTGGCGAGCGCCCGCCATGCGAATGCGATGGCGAAGCGACTGGAGGCCGGGGTGGGAGCGCTCCCGGGTGTTCGCATCACACAGGCAGTGGACGCCAATGCAGTATTTGCCGTGCTGCCAAGTGAAGTAACGGCTGCGCTGCAAGAACGCTTCGACTTCTATACCTGGGATCAGGTGAGCGGTGAAGTGCGCTGGATGTGCGCATGGGACACCACGGCCGACGATGTTGATTCCTTCGTCGCTGCGATAGCTGAGGAACTCAACGCACGTGCCTGAAGGCAATGTCATCCACAACCAGGCACGCAGATTGCGATCCTTGCTCCGCGGTGCGCAGGTCCACGTGGATAGCCCGCAGGGCAGATTCGCTTCTGATGCGAAACGAATCGATGGCCGGGTACTGGACAAAGTAGAGGCGCACGGAAAGCACCTGTTCATGCGTTTCGAGGACCTCTGGGTGCACGTCCACTTGGGGCTGTTCGGCAAGTGGCGAATAGCCAAGGGTGAGACCCCCGAACCGCGCGGTCAGATCCGGATGCGCCTGCAAAGCGACGATGGATACGCCGAGCTTCGTGGGCCGACCGTGTGCGAACTGCTAGACGAAGATGCGAAGATGGCGGCGGTAGCCAAGATTGGCCCCGATCCCATCAAGCAGTCCGATCCCACGCCGGCCTGGGAGCGAGTGCAACGCAGCAGCGCACCGATAGGTGGGCTGCTGATGGACCAACGGGTATTCGCCGGCGTTGGAAACATCTACCGAGCCGAAGTTCTTTTCCGGCACAACATCTCTCCCTATCGGCCGGGGAAGCAACTCAGTCGAGGTGAGTTCGATGCCATCTGGGAGGACCTCGTTGTGTTGATGAAGCAGGGCACCAAGCGCGGGCGGATCGACACCGTGCGGGCCGAGCACTTGCCGGAGATCATGGGCCGAAGGGCGCGCCAGGATCGCCATGGTGGTGAGGTGTACGTCTATCGCCGCACCGGGCAGGAATGCCATCTGTGTGCCGCCGAGGTGCAGATGGCCGAGATGGGTGGGCGCAAGCTCTACTGGTGCCCGGGGTGTCAGCCCGAATGATCCGTGGAACGCGGTTGCTCTGGCGCGGATTCGCCTGGCACTAGAGGCGATCTGATGCCCGGATGGCCGGGAGGAATCGAACGCTTGAGAATCACCCAAGAACCTAGGACGGTTGCGATAACCAATAAGTAGAAAAAGGCTCCCGAAGCAGCCAGTCCCCAGAGGGCATCGCTGGTGATCAGCGGGAAGAGCACTGCAGCTCGAACCAGGTTCAGCAAAACCCACAGCCACGAAGCGCGCGCATACGCGCGGATAAGTACGGGATCTTTCCGCCAGCGCATTCCGGTTCCAACGATCGGTCCGACGATCACACCCAGTAGCGGCCAGCGCACGAGGTTGCCGATGACGAAGGCCAACGCGGACAGTACGTTCAACAAAACGCGCGGCCAGAAGAATGCCGCCGCACTGCCGGTACGTGCGGCCACGTAAGCGCCGAGCGCGACGACCACGATGGCACCGATTACTCGGGTGGGTCGCTTCCGTTCGAGTAGCCGCCAGATGCCGAAGAAGACCGCAAGGGCGAGGGCAGCCACGATCGCCCAGGTCAGCGCATCGGGATTGGTGTCACCGAGACCGAGGTACACCGCAACGAACACGATCGGCGGCAAAATGCTCTCCAGCGCCCCCCGTGGACCGCCGATCAACACCATCAGCGGCTGGCGATCCTCCGCGGGGGTCGATGACACACCTTTCACGATAGTCAGCGTTCGCCGCGCACCTTGCCGACGTGGTGTCGGCTCGGGTTGGTCGTCCCGGGTCAGATACCCTCGGGGGTATGACAGTGCACCCCGTTGTGACCGAACTCGCCGACTCGTGGGCCAGTGACTTGGATTCCTGGGCGATCCCTGAGGAAATCTTGGCGCAGGCGGAAACCGAGCCCTGGGCGCACCCGGTTGCGATGTTCGCGGTGGAAGGGGAGATCCCCGATTCGCCATCCCATCAGCGTGCTCGCGAAGCGCTTCCAGGCGGCGGCAGTGTGCTCGATGTTGGTAGTGGTGGTGGCAGGGCGTCGTTCGCGCTGGTGCCCCCGGCGGGCTCGGTTATCGCTGCCGACCACCAGCAGGACATGCTCGATGCATACGCCCGGGCGGCCGACGAGCGCGGTGTAGGCCATCGCGAGTTCTTTGGCGGTTGGCTGGAAATCGCCGATGAAGTGCCGGAAGTAGATGTTGTCGTGTGTCATCACGTTGCCTACAACGTTCGTGACATCGTGCCGTTTCTTCAAGCGCTGAATGACCATGCGCGTCGTCGGGTGGTTATCGAGTTGCCTATGACGCATCCGATGAGCAACATGAATCTCCTGTGGAAGCGGTTCTGGGATCTGGACCGTCCGACCAAGCCGACCGCGGACCAACTCGCGGCCATCGCAGTGGCGATGGGCTTTGATGCCTACCTCGATGTGTGGGTGGATGAATCCTGGGGCAAGCGGGTGGACATGCCCGAAGACGAACGGATTCAAGCTGTGCGTCGGCGGCTGTGCTTGACGCAGGACCGCGATGCCGACGTGGCCGCCGCGCTTCTCGAGCAACAAGACGCCCAGCCGCGTGAGGTCGCGACCTTGTGGTGGGACACCCGCCACTAGAACCGAACGGGCACTTCTCGACCCCCGATCGGGAACTTTTTGCCCGCCGAAAGGGCAGTTGGCGAGCATCGAAAGGGCACTCGGGTTATCGTCCGCCCGTGCCCAGATATCGCGTCACCCCGTGGATCTTGCTGCTCGGCGGCATCTTCGGATTGCTCGCGGCCTTCCAGCTGACGCTCGAGAAGTTCGCGATCGTCGCGGACCCTGATTACAGCCCCGGCTGCGACATCAATCCGGTTCTTGCTTGCGGCTCGGTGATCGTGACCGAGCAGGCGGAGGCCTTCGGCTTTCCCAATCCGATCATCGGCCTGATCAGCTTTTCGGTGGTCATCACGATCGCGGTGCTGCTGATCGCCAAGGTGGAATTGCCGCGCTGGGTGTGGCTCGGGCTCAACGTCGGGTCACTTTTCGGATTCGGCTTCGTGATCTGGTTGATCTACCAGAGCCTGTACGTAATCGGCGCGCTGTGCCCGTGGTGCATGGTCGCCTGGGCAGCCACCATCCCGGTGTTCTGGCTGGTCACCGCGGACAACGCCGCCAGCGGGCGCTTCAGCGGTAGCAGCGGTCCGGGCGTGGTCGCGCAAACGGTCGCGTCGCTTCGTTGGGTGCTGGTCGGCTCGACTTTCTTGATCGTGTTGGCCCTGATCTTCATCCGCTGGATGGACTTCTGGCTCGGGGCGTAGCGGTTCACAAACGGTGTCATTGTTGATACCATTTCGGCATGGCCCTCACAGTTCGCCTGTCCCCGGAGGAGCAAGAAGCTCTCGCAACCTACGCAGACCGTTCGGGTGTGTCCCAGAATGAGGTTATGCGGGCTGCGCTGCGAGATTTCGTGCAGCGTCAATCTCACGCGGAATTGCTTGAGCAAGTTATGGATTCCGAACTCCCGCCATTCGCGGAGGCCCTTGAACGACTTGGCCAATGATTTACCTTTCGCATGACGACCTCTTGAAGGTCGCTGCCCGAGTGATTGGGTCGCAACCGCTGGTTCGTGACCACGGGCTCTTGGAGGCAGCGGCGTTCCGACCACAAGCAAGCGTTTTTGGTGCTGATGCTTATCCGACCTTGTGGGACAAGGCCGCCGCAATGATGGAATCGTTGGCTCGCAATCATCCACTCGTCGATGGAAACAAGCGCTTGGCTCTAGCCGGAACGGTTGTGTTTCTCGGCATGAATGGTTTCCGCTTGACCATGAACAACGACGAGGCCTATGACTTCACCATCAAGGTGTCCACAGGAGAGTTCGAGAGTGTTGCGGTTATCGCTCAGGTGTTGAGGGTCAACACGAAACCTCGTTAGCCCACTGAGCGTGTTCACGCTGCGTCCACTTGGTCGAGACTTCCCCCGTTCGCATACCCACTCGCGCTTCTGCGTCATTCATCGCCATGTAGATATGGCCACCAACAACAACGACGACCAGCAACGTCAACCAGTCATGCACGAAGGTGGCACCGGTGCGGATGTCGTCCGGGAAGTAGGCGTTGAAGAACATCACGGACCCGGTCGCGAGCATCACCAATATCCAGCCGAGTGTGAACGCCGAGTTGAGCTTCTGGCCTGCGTTGAACTTGCCTACGGCGATTCGCCCAGTCCGGCGTTCGCGCGACCGCAACCAGCGCCAATCTCCAGGTGAGAAACGGTTCAGGGTTTCGATGTCCTTGCGGAACGCTCGGGAGAACAATGCGAGGACGATCGGCACCGGCAACACGAAGCCAGCAATCACGTGGATGTTGCTCACCAACGGACGGTTGCCGACGAGCACGCTGATCGACGGCAGAAACAGCGCTGCACCGGTGGCAATCAGCACGAAGGTCAACGCCGCGATGCTCCGGTGCAGATAGCGCTCTGCTCGACTGAAGCGTTGCAGCCTGCCGGGGGTGCTAGACGATGGGTGCGTCGTTACGTCCATTGGACGCTCCTACCCAGGCGTCGATGTCGTAACCGCGAACTTCCCAATACCCGGGAACCACTTCGTCGACCACTTCGATCCCTGACATCCACTTCAAGGACTTGTAGCCGTACATCGGTGCGACGTACAGCCGAACCGGTCCGCCGTGCTCGCGGGTGATGGGCTTGCCGAACATGCTGCTTGCCACCAGGACGTCGTCGCGCAGTGCTTGTCCCATCGTCAGCGATTCGGTGTAGGCGCCGTCGAAAGAGAAGAAGCGAAGTGCGGTCTGGGACGTATTCGCCCCGGCGGCGATCAGCACATCGCGCAGTAGAACCCCCGACCACGGGACGTCGTCGACCCGCCAGCCGGTCACGCACTGGAAGTCCTTCGTCATTTGGGTCTGCGGCAGATCCGCGAGGTCAGCGAAAGACAGCGAGAGCGGATTCGCGACGGCGCCGGTCACCTCGAGGCGATAGTCCTCCACCGGCATGCTCGGGTAGCCACCAGTGACGGTGTAGATCCGAAAACCTCCCGCAGCAGGGACGATCCCACCCAAGCCCGGTGCTATTGCGCTCACGGTGCTTTGGATTGCTTCTTGGGCCGGCCGACCCAAGGCCACACCCACCGCGCCGACGCCGAGCATGCCGAGCACCACCCTGCGACCAACGGGCGAGCCCTTGCGCGCTACATCTTGCTCACGCGTGGGGGCGTCGTCGGTGATGCTCACAAGCCAATAAGAACACGGAAAGCGGCCTCGCCGCGAGATCTGGAGCGGGTGACGAGAATCGAACTCGCACAACCAGCTTGGAAGGCTGGGGCTCTACCATTGAGCTACACCCGCGTGATGCGGCCAATATTAGCGGCTCGTGGAGCGGCTCTGTTCATACCTGGCGATGTAAGTTTCCACATCGATTGCTGAGACGGCCTCTGCGATGACGGGAAGGGGTAGGTCCTCCAGGCGGCGAAATCGCACGCAGGAACGCCCAATGTCCATTCGCTTTCCCGTGTTGCGGTACGCGGTCTCGAACTCCTTCCGGGTAGCCGGATCGGCGTAGGTGGAATGCAGGTAGACGGCCATGTGGTTCTTCTGCGACGCCAAAGCTGCGAAGAGCAGAGGCTGGCCGTTGTAGGTATCGGGGTAGCGCTCGAGGGGGATTTCGTAGGAGATCATCCCCCAGTTCATCGTCTCCGCGATGCCTTCGGGGAGGTTGGCGAGAATGACGTCCCGAACCGTTTCGATTTGCATCCGCCGATCCTGCGGCAACTCCTCAAGGTAGTCGCTCACGGTGGTTGCGTTGCTGCGCATGGAGGCAGATTACGCCGAGAAGGTCGACCCCTCTAGACTCTCGCGGAGCCCACGCGGGGCGTAGCGTAGTGGCTAGCGCGCCTGCTTTGGGAGCAGGAGATCGGGAGTTCGAGTCTCCCCGCCCCGACCATGAGCGTCGCCTTGGCGCCGTGATCACCAACCACCCTGGAGTAGTACGTGAAGACCGACGTCGAGACCCTCAGCCCCACGCGCGTGAAGATGACCGTGCAGTTGCCGTTTGAGGAATTGCAGCCAAGTTTCGATGAGGCGTACAAGGCGATCGGTAAGCAGGTCAATGTCCCGGGTTTTCGCAAGGGCAAGGTTCCAGCACGCGTGATCGAACAGCGCTTCGGTAGGGGCGCCGTGCTCGAAGAGGTCATCAACGACGCCGTCCCGAAGGCTTACGAGAACGCACTGCGCGAGCAGGAGATCGTGCCAGTGGGACGACCCGAGGTGGATGTCACTGAGATCGAGGACGGCCAGCACGTGATCTTTACCGCTGAGGTAGACGTGCGTCCGGAGTTCGATCTGCCCGATTACAAAGCCATCACCGTGGAGGTTGAACCAGCCACCGCCTCCGAGGAAGCGATTGACGAGCACATCGATAACTTGCGGACGCGATTCGCTTCGCTCAAGGATGTGGAGCGGGCTTGTCAGGACGGCGACGTAGTCCTCGTTGATCTGTCTGGTGCAACGGATAGCGGCGATGCGGTCGAGGACCTGTCTGGCAATGCTTTGTCCTATGAGATAGGAACCGACGGCATGCTCCCGGGCTTTGACGACGCGATGCGCGGTGCTGCCACCGGTGAAACCCGGACCTTCCCGTTCACGCCGAGCAATGGCGACTGGGCTGGTGTGCCACTGACCGTAACGGCGACCATCACCGCGGTGCGGGAGCGCGAGTTGCCGGCTCTCGACGAGGAGTTCGTCGTGATGGCCTCGGAATTCGACACTGTCGAGGAGTTGCGCGAAGACGCCAAGACCCGAGTGGAGCGCTTGAAGCGCATGGAGCAAGGACAGCAGGCTCGCGAGCGGGTGCACGAGTCCCTCATGGAGGCCGTGGAGGTCCCGGTGCCCGAGGGGATCATTGCGGCTGAGGTCGAAGCGCACTTCGAGGATGGTCATGAAGCCTCTGACGAGCACCGCGCGGAGGTCGAACAACAAGCGCGTGAGGCGCTCAAGAGCCAGTTCATCTTGGACAAGATCGCTGAGAGCGAGGAAGTGACCGTCGGGGAGTCCGAGCTCTCGAATTGGCTGATGCAGCAGGCGCCGCGCTACGGGATGGCACCCGACGCCCTCGCCCAGGCGCTGGTGGAGTCCGGGCAGGTTCAGATGGCGCTGTCTGACATCCGTCGTTCCAAAGCATTGGCCCTGGTGTTGGAGAACGCATCCGTGAAGGACACCGAAGGCGCGGAAATTGATCTTGCGGCCCTCGAGGCGGAACTCAACGAGGCGATGCAGGCCGCGCAGATGGCGCAACTACAGGCACAAATGGCCGCAGCTCAGGGCGACGGGCAGCAGTAGCGGCACGTAGCGGTTTCGGCTATCGGCGAACCCAGCTCCCTTGGGTGGGTGTCATCGGCGGATCGCCGTTAGGGTCGTCTTACTAGATCTACAGGAGGTTCGGTGAGCACCATCGGCAACCCCGGTTTTCGTTCCCCCGGCGGCAGCATGAGCGGCTTCGGCGACATGCTCGACGAGCGGCTGCTGCGCGAGCGGATCATCTGGCTCGAAGGCGAGGTGCGTGACGAGAACTCCGACCGCATCGCCAAGCAGCTACAGGTCCTGGCAGCGGAGGATCCCGAACGGGATATCTCGATCTACATCAACTCACCGGGTGGGTCGATCACCGCAGGCATGGTCATCTACGACACCATGCAATTGATTCCCAACAGCGTCGCCACCGTGGCCATGGGACTTGCTGCATCCATGGGTCAGTTCCTGCTGTGCGCCGGCGCCCCCGGGAAGCGGTACGCCACTCCGAACACCCGCATCATGATGCACCAGCCGCTAGGCGGAATCGGTGGCACGGCTTCGGACATCAAGATCCAGGCTGAGCAGATGTTGTTCATCAAGAAGCGCATGGCGACCTTGATCGCCGAGCACAGTGGCCAGACCATCGAGCAGATCGAGAAGGACTCCGATCGCGACCGCTGGTTCACCGCTGAAGACGCTCGTGACTACGGGCTCATCGACCACGTCTACAGCACGGACGCAGACGCTCCGGGCAAGAAGGGGAGTGCCAAGTGAGCGGACTCCATCTGCCGACTAGCCGCTACATCGTTCCGGAGTTCCGGGAGCGCAGCGCAAATGGCGAGCGGGTGCACAACCCGTACACCAAACTTTTCGAGGAGCGAATCATCTTCCTCGGCGTGCAGATCGACGATGCTTCGGCGGACGATGTCATGGCGCAGTTGCTCACGCTGGAATCGATGGATCCGGATCGCGACATCCAGATCTACATCAACTCCCCGGGCGGCTCTTACACGGCTATGACGGCGATCTACGACACCATGCAATTCGTGAAGCCCCAGGTGCAAACCGTGTGCCTAGGTCAGGCAGCTTCCGCCGCTGCAGTGCTGCTTGCAGCAGGGAACGCAGGCAAGCGGTTTGCACTGCCGCACGCGCGCATCCTCATTCACCAGCCGTACACCGAAGGCGGTGGCCAGGGCTCGGACATCGAGATTCAAGCCAACGAAATTCTTCGGATGCGTAAGGAGATGGAGGGCATTCTCTCTTTGCACACCGGACGGTCCGAGGAGCAGATCGAGAGCGACATTGAGCGCGACAAGATCCTGACAGCCGAAGACGCCAAGGAGTTCGGGATCATCGATCAGGTGATCTCCTCCCGCAAGGCCTGAGCCTCAAGCGAAAGTCGAGACTTCCGGCGACTCGACTGCGCGGATATCTCGGCATCGTCGCCAATCTGGGGGTACGGTCGTGCGTACGCGCCGTCTTACCGTGACGGCGCACGCTTGCGTCGCAGGGAAGGGGCACGTCCGTGGCACGGATTGGCGAGAGCGGGGATCTGCTCAAGTGCAACTTCTGTGGCAAGAGCCAAAAGCAGGTCAAGAAGCTCATTGCGGGGCCCGGGGTCTATATCTGCGATGAATGCATCGACCTGTGCAACGAGATCATCGAGGAGGAACTCAACGAAGCGGTAGAGACTCCCGTAGGCGAGCTGCCCAAGCCGCGCGAAATCTACGAGTTCCTCGATCAGTACGTGATCGGGCAGGACCCGGCGAAGAAGTCCTTGTCGGTTGCCGTCTACAACCACTACAAGCGGGTGCAGGCAGAGGCCCGGGAAAAGCAGCGCGAGGATCACGTCGAGGTCGCGAAGTCCAACATCATGCTCCTTGGTCCGACCGGCTCGGGAAAGACGCTGCTCGCGCAGACGCTGGCACGGATCTTGAACGTTCCCTTTGCTATTGCCGATGCCACTGCTCTGACCGAGGCCGGCTATGTGGGTGAAGATGTCGAGAACATCTTGCTCAAACTCATCCAGGCTGCTGACTACGACGTCAACCGTGCGCAGACCGGCATCATCTATATCGATGAGATCGACAAGGTGGCTCGCAAGAGCGAGAACCCGTCGATCACCCGCGATGTCTCGGGTGAGGGTGTGCAGCAGGCGCTGTTGAAGATCCTCGAGGGCACTACGGCATCGGTGCCTCCCCAGGGTGGGCGCAAGCATCCGCATCAGGAGTTCATCCAGATCGACACCACCAACGTGTTGTTCATCGTCGGTGGCGCCTTCGCTGGTTTGGATTCGATCGTCGAACAGCGGCTGGGCAAGAAGAATCTCGGCTTCACCTACGACCTCGTCGACGGTGAGCGCGAGGAGAAGGGTGATATCGAGGATGTGTTCGCCCACGTCATGCCCGAGGACCTGCTGAAGTTCGGGATGATCCCGGAATTTATCGGCCGGCTTCCGGTCTTCACTTCGGTCACGCAACTCGACCGCGAGTCCCTTGTGCAGGTGCTCACCGAGCCGAAGAACGCACTCGTGAAGCAGTACCAGCGACTGTTCGAGATCGACGGTGTGGAATTGGAGTTCGCTCCAGAGGCGCTCGGTGAAATCGCCGATCTTGCGCTGCTGCGGGGCACCGGCGCTCGTGGTTTACGCGCGATCTTGGAAGAAGTTCTGCTGCATGTGATGTACGACGTCCCCGGTCGCGAGGATGTCGCCAAGGTGGTCATCACGGGTGAAGTGGTGCGGGACAACGTCAATCCCACGATCGTGCCGCGTGACCTTGATGCCCCCGAACGGGCCGAGAAGACCGCCTAACCACTCCTCGCAGACTGCCCTTTCGGCGCTAGGCGGGGGGAGTGACAGGGGCCAGTACAGCGTTCACGGTGAGCGGGGCGTCATCCGCGCCCGGCACCACTATGAGTTCACCGATCGAGCCGGCTGCTGCGAGGTCGACGCGCGCTGCATCAATCGCGGCAATGAGTACCGGAGCGCCTTCGATGCTTGCCTCGGTGATCGCGGCTTTCATCGAGGCCTTGGCGTCGGACTTGACCCGGCGAACACCGCTGAGTGCTTCCCCCGTCACCTCCAATACGCGTGGGTCACCATCCGCTGAAACGGCAAGCTCATCGGGCGACGGCCATGAAGCACGGTGAATCGAATGCTCATGCATCCAGGACCACACCTCTTCAGTGGTGAACGGTAGAAAAGGTGCGAACAGGCGGAGTTGAACCGACAGTGCGAGCGTGAGCGCGGCCCGAGCACTTTGGGCTGGGTCGTCGCCCTGTCCGCCGTAGGCGCGCTCCTTGACGAGTTCCACGTAGTCGTCGGTGAAAGTCCAAAAGAACGTTTCTGCCAACTCAAGCGCTCGGGCGTAGTTGTAGTCCTCGAATGCGTCGGTTGCCTGCTGCACCACCGAGCGCAAACTCGCGAGCATCGACAAGTCCAGGGGGGCGGTGACGAGGTTCGAATCATCGACCAGACCCATGGACATCACGAATTTGCTGGCGTTGAGGAGCTTGATTGCCAGCCGTCGACCGATTTTCATCTGGCCGACATCGAAGGCGGTATCGGTGCCTGGGCGTCCGGAAGCGGCCCAGTAGCGCACGGCGTCGGAGGAATAGTCGTCGAGCAACCCCATGGGGGTGACCACGTTGCCCTTCGACTTGCTCATCTTCTTGCGGTCTGGGTCCAAGATCCACCCAGAGATCGCGGCGTTGGACCACGGCAGACAATCGTCTTCCAGGTGCGCGCGCACCACCGAGGAGAACAGCCAGGTGCGGATGATTTCGTGGGCTTGGGGGCGTACATCCATGGGATAAACCCGGGCCCATAGATCCGGATCCCGCTCCCACCCACCGGCGATCTGCGGGCTGAGCGAACTAGTGGCCCAGGTGTCCATCACATCCGGATCACCCATGAAGCCGTTCGGTGCTCCGCGCTGGTCTTCGGTGAACCCCTCGGGGGCATCGCTGGACGGATCGATCGGCAAGCGTTCTTCGCTTGGCAGCAGAAGCTCGCTGTAGACCGGGTTCCCGTCGGCATCGAGGCGGTACCAGATGGGGATCGGTACACCGAAGAACCTCTGGCGAGAGATCAGCCAGTCTCCGTTGAGGCCTTCGACCCAATTCTCGTAGCGGACCTTCATGTGGTCCGGGTGCCAGATCAGTTCACGGCCACGTTCGAGCAGGGCTTCGCGAAGTCCGGGCTCCCGGCCGCCGTTGGTTATGTACCACTGGCGAGTGGTGACGATCTCGAGTGGCTTATCGCCC
>ERZ891134.1087-NODE-1087-length-19996-cov-5.741588_pt1 | contig 19996 bp, 13 predicted proteins | sample MGYA00520888_ERZ891134 | MGnify/ENA primary metagenome ERZ891134 (study PRJEB32303, sample SAMEA104408692) | aquatic metagenome | biome: Brackish water; feature: Coastal; material: water | place: Baltic Sea | collected 2014-10-23 | depth 10 m ... | reverse complement strand
GGCAGTCCGTCAGCCGGAAGACCGTTGCAGAAGTGCCATTGACCGGGCTATCCTTCGGGTAGCCTTTAGGGTCCGATAATCTCCGCTATGTAGCGAATGTTTGCGGGCTGTAGTGGCTGTGCGGCCTGCTTTCAGTTGAGCCTGTCGCCAGCTTGCAAATGGCAATGTTTTCAGACGCGATATTCGCAACCTGCAGAAACTCCGGGACGGATGCGAGGCCTCCCGACGAATCGCGTATCGTGGGAACCCGGCATGAAGTCGTCGCCAAGTAGTAGCAAAAATTGGAATTTGACGATTCTTCAAGATTCTTGTTAACGATTTCTGTTCGCATTCGGCATACGGTAGACGGAAAGATGTTCACGTGGGCCGAGTCAATGAAAGAAGATCAGAAACGAGAGTTGTTTACAGAATGCTGGCTCAAAGCTGAGCCGGCGGTGTCCGCGTATGTTTTCGCATCCGTCTCTCGGTTTCATGACGCTGAAGACGTTGTTCAGCGGATTGCTCAAGAGCTGGCGCGACGCTTTGATGAATTTGACTTCAATCGGCCGTTCGTCGCATGGGCGTTGTGGATTGCAAAGTCGCGCGTGATTGATTTCTACCGGGCTGAGCATCGCACGCGGGTCGTTTTTTCCCACGAATTGCTCGGCCAACTCGCTGACACAATCGCGGCTCAGGCTGATGGTCGGAGCAACCGTCGCGAAGCACTGGAAGCCTGTTTGGAGGAGCTGCCGCCAAAGTCGCGCCGGTTGCTCGATTTACGGTACGTCGAAGAACTGTCAGCCGACGAGATGGCGCAGGAAACCGGATCCACCAGTGGCTCGGTGCGAGTTCTGCTGTCGCGCGTGCGGACGGTGCTCGCCAGTTGCATTGAGCGACGCCTCGCAGTGGAGAATGCGTGATGTCCGTAGACGATGGATTCATCGACCGCATTCTTGAAGGAGCGGTGTCCGACGAAGAGGCCGTGGAGTTTCAGACGTGGCTGAAGGTTCCCGAAAACCTCGAACGCTTTGCGCTTCGTGCCGAGCTACATTCGGACTTGCGGCGTTCCCTGCGGCGCAGACAGATTCAGAAGAATGCGCTGGATGGGGGTACAGACGGCCTCGTCACTGACGCTGTTTCGTCGCGGGAGCAACTCGCATCGCCAATTCCCCGCTCGCGACAGTTGTTGGCGTTGACCGTAACCGCGCTCGTGATGGCAGCCTGCATACTCATCGCATTCGTGCAGCCTGAAAGCAACAGGGATCCAGTCCCTGCTTACGCTTCCGTGGCTTCTGTGGCTTCCGTTGTCAGTCACGTCAGCGGGGTGCTTACGAAAGACGGTTCAACTTGGAACGACGCACAACTCCCTGTGGGCAATTACGAATTAAAGAAAGGCCTGCTGAACCTGCAGTTTGGCGGGGGAGTCATGGTTTACGTTGAGGCTCCTGCCCGCTTCGACGCGGTCAACGAAAAGCGTGTGGTGCTGCATAGCGGGCGACTGTCGGCTAACGTGCCGCCCCAAGGGATCGGGTTCACGGTGGAAACTCCCGAAGCGGAAGTCGTTGACTTTGGCACTGAGTTTTCCGTCGATGTGGAAGGCGGCGCGAGTGAGGTGCATGTGTTTGATGGGCTCGTGCGCGTCCATCCCGGGGCATCCAACTGGCGCGATGCCTCCCGGTCAGTTGAGCTTCAGGCGTCGCAGGCCCTGCGGATTACTGATGGGGCGACTGAGCCCGAAGACATCTCGATCGCGACCGACAGGTTCATTCGCAACTTTGACGAACCGAGATTGAACTACGCTCGCGCGGTCAAGCGGTTATCGCCGCTGGCTTACTACCGAATGCCAATCCGCGACCGAGGGCTGGTTTCTGAACCGCCCGAATACTCCGGTGTGGTTTTAACCGGTGAAGGCAAACGTCCACCGCATGCCAAGGGTGTATTCGCCGGCGGTTCTTTGAGAGTTGGAGTCGACTCAAGCGGTCGGGGTGGACGCGTTGATTCGCCACCGCGATTGAGCACCGGACGCTTCTCGCTGACCGCGTTCGTGTATCTGGAACCGCCCACGCGAAACGCATCGGTCGCCACGAATCTAGAAGGAGAGCGTGGAAACTTCGACGTGTCGATCGATGAGAACGCAGTGCTGAAGGCAACCATTAGGAGCAACGATGGAGCGGCATCGACCATCGCGCGCGGATCAGTCTTACCGCAAAAGACATGGCGACACGTTGTCGTGACCGTTGACGGTCAATACTTGCAGCTCTACGAAGACGGAAAGCTTGTTGCGTCCACACCTTGTGCGGCAATGGCAGCCAGCGACTCCGAGACGTTCTGGTTCGGAACGGACGCCGAAGCGACGCGGGTATGGGACGGTCGGCTCGACGAGGTGGCGTTGTTCAACCGGGCACTTACTGAAGAAGAAGTCGCGGCGCTCTATCGCACCGCCCAAGAGGAGATTGCCAGAACATGATGACGAATCACCGGAAACAGCCATGGCCTCAGCTTCTGGCGCGAGCTTTGGCAGCCGCGCTTTGTGTGTTGCCGGTCATTGGTGCGTCGTTGCTGGTGGCGGCCGACCGGCCCAACATTGTGATCATCCTTGCGGATGACCTTGGGTACGGAAGCCTTAACAGCTACGGCGCGGATGAGTCGCACATAGCAACGCCTAACATCGACCGGCTGGCAAAGCAGGGCCGACGATTCACCGACGCGAACACTCCTTCCTCGGTGTGCTCGCCAACTCGCTACGGGCTGCTGACAGGGCGATACGACTGGCGGACGAATCAGAAGCACGGCGTTGTCAACACGACCGACCCGCTGCATATCGACACATCACGTTCAACAATCGCGTCGCTTCTGAAGTCTGCTGGATATCGCACGGCCGCGATCGGGAAGTGGCACCTCGGGTACGGCACAACGAAGGCGGACTTCACGAAACCGCTGACACCAGGACCGCTGGACATTGGCTTCGACTATCACTTTGCCGTGCCGCAGAACCACGGCGACGCTTCGGGAGTTTACGTCCGCAATCGGCAAGTCGTCGGCTTGCGTTCAGATCGCAATGTTCCCGTCGGCAAGTCACCCTACGGTCGAGACTTTATGGGCCTCGATGCCCCTCAACGCGTCGATGAAAACGTGATGGATGAGCTGACGACCGATGCCGTCAGGTGGCTCGACAAGCAGACGGCCAATACGCCTTTCTTTTTGTACTTTGCGCCCGTTGCGATCCATTTTCCCTACACGCCTTCAGCAAAGACAAAGGGCAAAAGTGGAACCGGTCTCTATGGTGACTGGATTCATGAGTTGGATCAGTCCGTCGGTCGGATTCTCGACGCCATCGAGCAAATGAAGGCGACCGAAGAGACGCTGGTCATCTTTACCAGCGACAACGGCGGCGTACTGATGACCGAAGGGACACGTCCCGAGGCGGAAGCGTATCGAGAGGGGCTCCGCTGCAACGGCAACTGGCGTGGTCGCAAGCACAGCATTTACGAGGGTGGTTTTCGAATTCCGTTTCTTGTTCGCTGGCCGGGACATGTTCAGCCGGGATCCGTTTGTGACGAAACGATCAACCTCGTCGACATCTACGCCACGCTTGCCGCGGTGATCGATCAGCCGCTTCGACTGGACGAGGACATCGCCGAAGACAGCTTCAATGTGCTGCCGGCAATGCTCGGCACGCTACACCAGGAACCGCTTCGGCCGTCGATGATTGTTCACAGCCCCAACGGCAACTTTGCAATCCGTTGTGGCCCGTGGAAGTACATTGAAGGCAAACCGAGCCCGACATTGAAACGCATCCCGCGGCGAGACGAGCTTCACGCTCAGCTCTACAACCTGCAGGACGACCCGGGCGAGAAACATAACGTTATCAACGAATATCCTGATGCCGCGAACCGGTTGGCAAGTTTACTTGAGCAGCTGCGCAACGAAGGAAGGTCATCAACGCGAACGTCTCAACGAGAAAACACCAAATGAACAAGCACCTGCTTTCATTCATATCACAACTGCTCCTCGCATTCCTGCTGGTGATTGCCTTTTCCGCAGGAACTCAGGCAGCGGATGATCGGCGGCCGAACATCGTTTTCATGTTCGCTGATGATCTTGGTTACGGCGACCTCGGCTGCTACGGGCATCCGTATGCAAAGACGCCTGCGCTTGACCAATTGGCTAAAGAAGGAACGCGATTCACGCAATATTATGTGACGGGCGTGACCTGTAATCCGAGCCGTACGGGGCTGATGACAGGCCTGTTCCCCGCACGATTCCCAAAGTACGCAGCCGATTTTGGTTTTGGTGAGCGTTTGACGATCACCGAGTTGCTAAAGGAACGCGGCTATCGGACGGGCCACTTCGGCAAGTGGCATATCGGTCCGGATGAAAAGAACGGCACGTACGGCATCGACACCGTGAAAGTGATCGGCAAGAGCCGCGACAAGACGACTGGTGACGCCGGACGCGACGACGACCTGTATTCGGCGGCGATCGACTTCATCAAGAAAAACAAAGACGAGCCGTTCTACGTCAACGTGTGGGGACACGCGACACATTTTCCCGTCAACACGGCTGAAGGACTCGTCGCTGAGTTCAACGATGTCACCGTAGACCGCAACGACTTCTCACCAACAATGCAGCACAAGTTCGATGAGAGCCAGAAGATCAGCGGCGATCTGGACGAGTCGATGCGGCAGTACCTCGGCGACGTATATCAGATCGATCGCAACGTCGATCGCCTGTTGAAGACGCTCGACGAACTGGGACTGAGCGACAACACGATCGTTGTCTTCTCCAGCGACCATGGGCCAGCGCCGGTGATTCTCAGCAAGCAGGAACCTCGGAAATACTCGAACAACATGCTCGGCTACGCGGGCGAATTTCGTGGCGGCAAACACGAACAATACGAAGGCGGCACGCGCGTCCCGTTTATCGTCCGTTGGCCGGGCAAAGTCGAAGCCGGTCGAGTCGATACGCAAAACGTCTGCTCGTTCATCGACTGGCTGCCGACGCTGTGTGCGATTGCCGGAGTCGACGGATTACCGAAGCCAATTGACGGCGAAGATATCTCCGATATCTGGTTCGGTACCGATCGTGAGCGAACAAAGCCACTATTCTGGAAGACAAGTGCAGTCGGCGCGACGCCAGCGATGCGGGAGGGCAACTGGAAGTTGCATCTGCCACGCAAACAACGCGGTGAACCAGAACTTTACGACCTGTCGATTGACCCCAGCGAGAGTCACAACGTCGCTGAGCAGCATCCAGACGTCGTGAAAACGCTTTCCAGGAAAGTCAAAGCCTGGGCCGCCACGCTGCCCACGGAATACTCCAAGAAAAAGGTGAGAAGCAGGTAAAGCTCGTCCACTACGAAGCAGCTTGCCTAAATTTAGAAACGACTAACCGTAAAGACGAAAATCTATGAAACTTCATCACGCCTTGCTCCTCTTGCCGATCGTTGGTCTTGTTTGCCTGTCAGCTAAGGCGAATGGCGAACCGGGACGACCGCCGAACGTCATTCTCTTTCTGGTCGACGACATGGGTTGGACGGACGGGGGTGTCTTCGGCAGCGAATACTACGAGACGCCGAACATCGATGCCTTCGCCAAACAAGCGATGCGTTTCACCAACGCCTATGCGCATCCGCTGTGCTCGCCCAGTCGGGCCTCGATCTTGACCGGGCAGGAGGAATCTCGCCACGGCATCCTTTCCGCCCACGGACATCAGGAGCCAGAGCCGTGGGGCGCGCAGGCCTATCAGGCTGCTACACCAACAGACGAATACCTGCTCACCAAGAGTCGCCGTTACCTGGATCCGGATGCCACGACGCTGGCCGAAGCTTTTCTCGGTGCCGGCTACCGCACGGCTCACATGGGCAAATGGCACCTGGGCTTGACTCAAGAGCATTGGCCGGACCAGCACGGCTTCGAGGTCACGTTTCACTCCGCACCAGATCCCGGACCTCCCGGCAGCACCTATTTCTCACCGCACGGAGTTCACGCTGACGGTAAGCCTGGTGCGGCACGTCGAGTCGGCAATATTGTCGACGGACCAGAAGGCGAACATATCGACGACCGGCTCGGTACCGAGGCAATCAAGTACATCACCGAACATAAGGACGAACCACTCTACCTAAATCTGTGGATGTATGACTGTCACGGCCCTTGGGAAGCGAAACAGGATCTCATTCAGAAGTTCGCCAGGAAGGAGTCTGAGCCCGACGGTCATACGAACCCGGTCTACGCCGCCATGCTGAAGACGATGGACGACAACTTCGGACGAGTCATGACGGCGCTCGATGAACTCGGTATCGCCGACAACACCATTGTTGTTTTCTTTTCCGACAACGGCGGCAACACCCACAGCATGAGTGCGAGCGAACAGAAGCGGAAGATGGCCAATCCGAAGAGCAAGACGTATGGCTACACGAAGATTTACAACGACTACGCTGGTCTGCAGTATCCGACGAAGAATCTCGGTCTCCGCGATGGAAAAGGATCGCTTTATGAGGGCGGCGAACGTGTTCCTCTGATGGTTCGGTGGCCCGAACACATTCCTGCGGGCTCGGTCAGCGAGACAATCGTCAATAATATCGACCTGTATCCCACGCTGCTTGAACTGACCGGCCAGGCCGAACCTGAGAATCATGTCATCGATGGGAAGTCCTTCGCGAAGGTGCTCACAGAGGGCGTTGAGGCAACGGACCAAACGAGCGTCAGCTATTTTCCGTATCACGGCGGAGGCATCTCGGTGCGTGACGGCGATTGGAAATTCATCAGGCGTTACACCCGCAAACCGGACAGCTACGATGGCCTCGTCGAACTATTCAATCTCAAGGATGACCTCGCCGAATCGAAGAATCTCGCTGCCGAAATGCCGGAGAAAGTGGCCGAGCTTGATCAGTTCATCAAAGCGCACTTTGAACGCACCGGCGGCCTTCCCCCGAAACTCAATCCAGACTTTCAACCGAGAACGACCACATCCGTAGGTTCGAGAACCCCGACGCACGGGCTGGTTCCCAAGCAATGCGAACTCGAGTCGATCGACGGCGGCATACGCGTGATTGCCCAGGGGAAGAATCCCTTCCTGGGAACGGCCCAAGTGAAACTGGACGGACCGATCACGCTGCGCCTGCAAGCTCGGGGCGTCGATGGCAAGAGCGGGACGGGACGTGTTCAGTGGCGAACCCAAAAACAGACTGAGTTTCCTGCAACCGGCCAGACGGTGGACTTCGAAGTTCCTGAGTCGACAACCTGGCAAGACATCACAGTGCAAGTGCCTGTCGAGGGACGAAGTCAGTTGCTTCGTCTGTATGTCCCAGCCACTGACGGTCTCGACATCCGCTCGATCCGCTGGAAAGCCCAGGACGGGAAACCGGTCCAGTGGGATTTTTCAACGGATGCCCGGTAAGGCACGAACGCAAAAGCGGGATTCAGATCTCGCCCACAACGAAAAAGAGATCCATCAACGGAAATCGAATATGCTGAAATCTTTAACATTCTTTGCCCTCATCGGCTGCTTACTGTCGTCACTTGTGTCGGCAACAGAAGAAAGCCCCCCCAACATACTTTTCATTCTGGTGGATGACCTTGGGTATGCAGACCTGGGCTGTCAGGGCAGCAAGGAGATTCGCACGCCTCACATCGACCGGCTTGCAGCTTCAGGCCTTCGCTTCACCGATGCTTATGTCACTGCTCCGCAATGCGGTCCGTCGCGAGCCGGGATCATGACCGGAGTTCACCAGTCCCGCTTTGGCTACGTGGACAATGAAAACAACCATGGACTTCCTGATCCGCACATCCTTCCCTTGATGCCCGAATATCTGAAACAGGCGGGGTACCGGACCGGTCTCGTCGGAAAGTGGCATCTCGGTCAGGGCACCGAATCGATGCTGAGCAAGACACAGAGAGACGAATATCGCAAGGTTCGGAAGACGGACGCTTTCTCGCCAAAACGCGTTGAGGCCGCCGAGCCCTGGAAACGAGGATTCGATGAAGGGTTATTTTTTGTCGGCGGCGGCGGCCACTACTTTCCTTTCCGCTCAAAAACCACTACGTCTGCTGGTTCCAAATACTTCACTTTCGCCGGCCCTGATCAGCAACCTGAACCTTTTCGGCGCGAAGCCAACGCTTTCAAGACCGACATCCTTACCGACGCGGCGATCAACTTCATCAAGAGCAAGGAGACGAAGCCCTGGTTTCTTTATCTCTCCTACACCGCACCTCACACTCCACTGCAGGCCAAGCCCAAGGAAATTGCGGCGAACAGCCACATCAAAGATCCAAACCGGCGTATCTTTGCCGGGATGATGACCTGTTTGGATCACAACATCGGGCGGCTGCTGGGGCATCTCGATCAGCGGGGCCTTCGTGAAAACACTCTGGTCGTTCTCCTCAGCGACAATGGCGGACCGACAAGTAAGAACACATCTCGCAACGATCCGTTTTCCGGTGTGAAAGGCGATGTCTTTGAAGGAGGCATCCGGGTGCCGATGATTGCATCCTGGCCCGGTACACTCGCCGAGGGCAAAGTCGTCTCCGGACCTGTCATCTCGCTTGATCTGCTGCCGACGTTTACGGCGGTGGCTGGCAAGCGTGCTGAGCATCCTCTTTTGGACGGCAAGAACCTTTTGCCATGGCTGACAGGCAAAGCTGAGTGCCCCAACGAGACGCTTTACTGGTCCTGGCGTGGGAATTTCAACGCCGTACGTCGGGGAACACTGAAAGAAATTCGAAATGGTAAGCCCGTCAAGTCAGTCGACGGCAAATCTATCCCTCCTCACAACTTCGTCGACCTCGCGACGAACCCAACGGAGTTGGCTGGTGAAGATTCGCTGAAGGATGAAAACAAGAAGCAGCGTTTATCAACCGCGCTCGACGCATGGCTCAGCTCGGTGAAAAAAGATGCGAACAAACTGACCCCGAGCAGCAGTAGCCCACCGCCGAGGTGACGGGCTCGCAACCTCCGAACGCACTTTCCAGAAAAGTCAAGAACTTGAGTAACGGCCCTGCCCCGGGGAACACTCCAAAACCAAGGGCGGGAAGCAGATCTTCGCCGCAGCCTCACCGGGACTCATGGTCTCGTCCCCTACCAGATCAAGTTATCCCGAAGCAACAGAAACCTAATCGGAATACATCCCATGAACCGCCTTATGTTGACACTATTAGCGCTCAGTACTGCATCGAGTGTCTATGCGCAAGAGAAGCACCTCTTCATTTTGTCAGGCCAATCCAACATGAAGCGGTTGGATCCGGAAGCGTCATTCTCGCCAGCGGTCCGAAAAGCATTCGGCGAAGGCGGTGTCATCGTGGTCAAGGATGCCGAGGGTGGGCAATCGATCAGACGCTGGTACAAGAAGTGGAAGGATGTGAAGAACTACAGGGGCATGAAGCCTGATACAAGTGCTGACCCATCGACCATCGGCGATCTCTATGACAGGCTCATGAAGAAGGTCGATGCGGAAATCACCGGGAAGACCATCAATACAGTCACGTTTGTTTGGATGCAGGGTGAAGCGGATTCAGGGAAGCACTATGTTGTTTACGAAAAGTGCCTCAAAGGACTGGTTCAGCAGCTAGAGGAAGACCTAAAGCTTGGAAAAGTGAACGTTGTCATTGGCCGCCTAAGCGACGCCAAAATGGAAAGCGCTGGTTGGGTAGAAATCCGTAGAATTCAACAGAGCCTCTGCGAAGCGAATCCTGATTGGGAATGGGTTAATACGGATGACGTGAACGGAGAGAACAACGGAGTCCACTACACCAGAGCTGGTTACGTAGAATTCGGAAAACGACTGGCCGAAAAAGCAATACGGCTTGTCGATTAATGTGCTGAACCACAGGGGAAGCCTACTCAGTACACGTCCGCATTCTTAAAATTTCATCATAACCATCGAAACCACCCATCGGTCATTGTGTGGAATGCTTTAGATAAGAGTTGCGTCGCAGTAATTGTTATTCTTTCGTTTTGGCGCTCGGCCGACGTCATGGGGGCTGGAAGGCCGGGGACATTGCAATGAAAGTCTTTTCCTGATTTTCTCGTTAACGATATCAGCAGGCGATCGGCATTCTTTTGAAAGTCACTGCCGGTACACGAAGAAATTGCCAAATCACCATGACGAATTACTTTCGAGATTCCTTGCAGCGAAAAATGATGTGTGCTGCGTCAGCCTTCTTCTGCACGTTGTTCATTTTCGGCGCGATTGCTTCGGGCGAGAGACCCAACGTCGTTCTGATACTGGCGGACGATTTGGGATATGGGGACCTGTCGTGCTACGGACAGCAGTCTTATCGCACTCCCGCGATCGATCGCCTCGCAGCTGAGGGCATCAAGGCGACCGACTTTTATGTGCCAGTTCCCTACTGTGCGCCTTCTCGTGCAGCGCTGCTAACCGGGCGATTTCCACTACGAAATGGAGTCACTAGAAATCCGCACCCGGACACGACTCCTGAGGCGGATGTCGTCGGACTCGATCCGTCCGAACGCACGCTAGGCGAAGCGTTCCAGCAAGCAGGCTACCGAACGGCTTGTATTGGCAAGTGGCATCTCGGTCACAAGGAGCATTTCTATCCGACGCGGCACGGCTTCAATTCCTACTACGGAATTCTCTACTCCAACGACATGCTGCCCGTTCAGATTCTTGAAGACGAAAAGGTTGTTGAGAACCCAGTTGACCAGAGAACGCTCACGACAAAGTACACCCAGAAGGCAATCGAGTTTATCAACACGAGTGAAGACCAGCCGTTCTTCCTCTATTTCCCTCACGCGATGCCGCACAAGCCACTCGCGGTTTCCGACAAGTACTATACGCCTGATACTCCGGATGACCTCTACGCGGACGTGATTCGAGAACTGGACTGGTCCGTCGCAAAAGTGCGTCAGGCCCTCGAAGCCCGTAAAATTCTTGATAACACGATCCTGATTTTTACATCGGACAATGGACCTCACTATGGCGGAAGCACCGGCGGACTGAAGGGTAAGAAGGCAACGCCATGGGAAGGTGGAACTCGCGTGCCCTTCATCATCCGCTATCCGGATGCATTTCCTCAGCAGAGCGTGATTGATGTGCCTATCTGGTCGCTCGATTTGTTTCCCACTTTGCTCGCGTTGTGCGGGCTTGATGCCTCCAAAGACCGAGTGATTGACGGCCAGGACATCACCGCCGTGCTTCAGGGGCAATCTCAAGAGCATGCTCCCATCTTTACTTGTCACGATGAAAAGATCACCACGATCCGAGATGGAAAATGGAAACTCTACCTGACCAGGCCCAAATACCTTTCCGCCCGCGATCTCAATCCAGACTACGTCGACCCCAAGACGCCAAACGGCACGACGATTATTGCCCAGACGGAACAGCCGACTTCAATGCAGTATCCGGGAGTCGTGCCGAAGCGATTCAAGAATCAAACACCGCTATTCAATCTCTCCGTAGATCGCGTGGAAGAAGATGATGTGACGGAAGACCATCCAAGAGTTGTTTCGGACCTTCGCAAGAAGTACAGAGCCTTTGTCGACTCACTTGACCAACGCTGATTACCCATAAGGATGACCCTCATGCCGAACCCGACCAACCATGATCACAAGACGCTGGGAAACAATACACTGGGAAGACGTGACTTTCTTTCGACTGCAGGTTCCAGCCTTGTCGCAGCCAGTATCTGTTCGCAGTCACTGATGGCCGACGACAGCAAATCTGCGAATCGGATTCCACTCGGGTTGGATGGCCATTCCCTACGTGGGATGAAGTGGAAGGCAACGCGGCTGATCGAATTCGCAGCCGAACAGCGGCTCGACGCCGTGCTGTTAAACAACCTGAACTACTTCGAGAGCCTGGAAACGTCGCATCTTCGGAAGCTGAGGGATTTGGCCGGGCAGCACGAAATTGCGATCTACATCGGTGCTGGTGGTATTTGTGCCAACGCCGCAAAGTTCTCTGACAAGTACGGTGATGCCGAAGCCCTTGTTGCGAAGGCAATCGAAGTCGCATCAGCGCTCGGGTCACCCAATGTGAATGTGCGAATCGGCAGCATTGACGATCGATTTTTGGAAGGCGGCATTCAGCCGCGCATCGACGAAGCCGTACGAGTCCTGAAGGCCTCAAAAGAATGTGCGATGGACGCAGGATTGACGTTCGGTTTCGAGAATCACGCCGCAGACCTGCGATCTGAAGAATTGCTTGAGCTGATCGAGGAGATCGGGACTGAGGTGTGTGGGGTAATGCTTGATCCTGGCAACGGCCTCTGGGCCATGGAAGATCCGATGGTGCATTTGGAAGCACTCGTGCCGCACGTCGTCTGCAACAGCCTGAGAGACTATATGGTCTGGGAATCGGAAGAGGGAGCAACTTTCCAATGGACGGCCGTCGGTGAAGGTCTCATGGATGTTCCGTCGTACGTGCAAACTTTGGCAAAGGCAAATCCAGGGATGCCGATATTCGTCGAGTCGATTTCCAACTCAGCACGCCCGATTCCGTTTCTCACCGACGAACACTGGCAGGGCTATCCAGAACTGGCTGCCGCCGACATCGTCGATTTCCTGAAGCTTGTGCGTCGCGGTCACAAAATCGAGATCGACAAGCCTGAGCCCGGGATGGATCAAAAGAAATTCGACCAACAGCACCAGCAAAACGAATTCCTCAAGAGTGTTGAGTACCTGCGAAAGCATGCAGGCGCGGGGCTCAAGTCCTGATTCCATTGACGTAGCTCGACTCTCCGAGTCGAGGAAACACGACTCGGAGAGTCATGCTACAGACCATCGAGATCCAATCATGAAATCCATTTGCTACTTCTTTCTGTTCGCATTCGCGGTGAACAGTGCCACGTCAGCTAGCGCCGAACGCCCCAACATTGTTGTCATCCTGACCGACGATCAGGGATACGCAGACATTAGCCTGAATCCACATCACTCTTCGGAAGTCTCTACACCGAACATGGATACACTGGCGCAGGACGGTGTCGTGTTTTCGCAGGGCTATACGAGCGGCCCTGTTTGCTCGCCGACTCGAGCCGGAATCATGATCGGCGGCTACTCGCAGAGTGTTGGTGTTTATACAGCTTCAGACGGTGGGGCTGGATTCGATCCGAAGAAAAAGATCTTCCCTGGATACTTGCCCGATGATTACGTCTCGTCAGCGATCGGCAAATGGCATCTGGGGCTTGATGAAGACTACCCCGAATTGAAATGGCACGCGCTCAATCGAGGCTTTGATGAATGTTACAAGTTCATGGGCCGGGGCGGTCACAGTTACTTCGATCTGAGGAGCGATTCCAACGGTAAGTTCACGGGACCGATCTACCGCAACAAAGAGCGGATCAATGACGAAGGCTACATGACAAATCGGCTGACAGAAGAGGCGGTCGCATTCATCGACCGGAATAAGGAGAAACCGTTCTTCCTGTACCTCGCCTACAACGCCGTGCACGCTCCCGCCGAAGCGCCGGAGGAAGACATCAAGGCCTTTCAGTCAAAGTTCCCGCAGCTTAGCAGGGAACGTGCGATCCTGATGGCTATGCTCAAGCATCTTGACGATGGCGTTGGTGAAGTGGTCGGCAAATTGAAACGTGAGGGCATCTTTGACAACACGCTCCTGTTCTTCCTGACCGACAACGGCGGATCGAAATCAATGAGCGCGGACAACACGCCGCTACGTGGATTCAAGCAGACACTCGACGAAGGCGGAGTTCGCACACCGTTCATCGTCTCGTGGCCCGACAGGATCAAGGGGGGTCGAACGGTGGACACGCCGATCATTTCCTTCGACATTCTTCCTACGGCCCTGGATGCGGTCGGGGCAACGCCTGCCACGCATGAGTTCGCGGGGAAAAGTATTCTGCCGTTGTTGACCGGCGAATCGACACTGCACCACGACACGCTGTTCTGGAGCATCGGACCGGACAACGAATGGGCCGTCCGCCGAGGCGACTGGAAACTGCACTGGATCAAGAGCCGTCTGGAACTCGTCAATCTCGCGGAAGATCCTTCGGAGCGAGAGAACCTGGCTGACAGCAATCCTGAGAAGGTGAAAGAACTGAGCCTCGCATTTGACCAATGGCTTGAAGGAATGCCGGATCCGATCAAAGGCGGTCCCAAACGCAAAGACGGAATCCAGAAACCATCCGATGTTGCCGCTGGGGACAAGAACATGACGCCGCGTGAAATTGAACGGGCGCGAATCCGCGAAGAGAAACGAGCGGCAAAGAGGGCGGGAAAAGAAAAAGAGAAGGCCAAGGAAAAGGCGAAGAACAAAACAGACGACGGCGCAGCCACGACCGAGGCAAATCAACCAGTCATCAGAACGCCGGCTACGAACGTGTCGGGGCCGCATCCCGGCAGCCGATTCGACCTGAGCCATTGGAAACTGACTTTGCCGACCAGTGCAGACAACACTTACGGAGGTCATCCGAAGGAGATTTCGGCAGCAGCACTCGTCGACAGTTTTAAGGACAACCATTTTTACACGGATTCAGACGGAGCCATGGTCTTTTGGTGTCCCGTCGTCGGGGCCACCACAGAAGGCACGCAGTTTCCCAGAAGCGAGCTGCGTGAAATGCTCCAGCCGGGAAACCCCCGCAGTAATTGGTCGTTCTCAGGTTCGCACGAAATGACCGCTCGCTGTCGCGTACTCGAGATTCCCAGTAATCCAAAGGTGGTCATCGGCCAAATCCACAGCTACACGGGCAAGTCAAAACCACTCGTCAAGCTTCAGTACTACAAAGGCCGCATCGAAGCTCTGGTGAAGGAAAGCCCGACCAATGGTAAAGACAAAAAGCTCACGTTTCCTGATGTTGAGCGAGGCAGCGACATCGATTGGACAATCAAGCTTCAAGGCGGTGTGCTTGCCATCACCGTCAATGGCACAACACAGGAAGAGAACGTTTTGGAAAACGACAGGGCCTGGGCAGACCAGACTTTCTACTTCAAAGCCGGCGCCTACCCTCAGGACAACGCAGGAGAAGTGAGCGAAGGTGCTCGGGTTTCGTTTTCCCGCTTAGTTGTGACACATTCAGACGACTGAACCGGAAGCGATGAGTCAACGCGAACACAATTGGTACAGAACAACAAGACAAATGAATCGAATTCTTTCAGCAGTTGCCGTACTTTGCTTGGCGGCCGCGCATTCGCATGCTCAATCCGAATCGCAGAAACCCAATGTCATCGTGATTCTCGCTGATGATCTCGGCTATGGTGATCTTTCGTGCTATGGGGCCGACGATATCGCCACGCCAAGTATTGATCGCATGGCGGCTGAGGGAGCGAAGTTTAACAGCTTTTATGTTTCACCCGTTTGTTCTCCGACACGCGCGGCGCTGATGACTGGGAGCCATTCGACTCGCGTTGGCATCGGTGGTGTCATGTTTCCTCGGAACAACCACGGATTGAATCCTGACGAGATCACGCTTCCGGAGTTGCTGAAGGATCAGGGCTATGCGACGGCCATCATTGGCAAGTGGCATCTCGGCAACCAAGACATGTTTCAGCCGCTAAAGCACGGATTTGATTATTGGTATGGAACCCCCGCCTCCAACAACCAGTTCTACTATCCAAATACCAAGACGTATGCGTTGGACTGCAAATATCGTGAAGGCTATTCGTGTGATGGGATACTTAAGCGAGAAACGGCTGCATGTCCACTAATTCGCGACAACGTCGTCATCGAAGTTCCCGCCGACCAGATGCAGTTCACTCAACGGTACACGCGGGAGACGATACGCTTCATCACCCGAAACAAGGACAAACCGTTCTTTGTCTACCTGGCCCATAACATGCCGCACATCCCGCTACATGCTTCCGAAAAGTTTGTAGGCAGCAGCAAGCGAGGTATCTACGGCGACACGATCCAGGAACTCGACTGGAGCACCGGAGAGATTCTACGGTCTCTGAAAGAACTCGGCCTTGATAATAACACGCTAGTCATCTTCACATCAGACAACGGCCCCAATACCGGCAAAGGCGGCAGCGCCGGTCCGTTGAAAGGCGGCAAAGGCTCGACGCTCGAAGGCGGCGTAAGAGTTCCGTTCGTCGCTCGCTGGCCGGGAACGATTCCCGCCGGAACCGAGTCTGACGAACCGATCACTGGCATGGATCTGCTGCCGACGCTGACGCGAATCGCGGTCGGTGTAGTCCCTGACGCCCGAGTGATTGACGGAAAAGACATCTGGCCGCTGCTTACCCGAAAGTCGGATGCGAAGTCGCCTCACAAGGCCGTCTACTATCTGCGAGGTCGAGGTGTTCAGGCGATCCGCGTCGGCGACTGGAAGTATCGCGTCGCCACCGAGAAGCCCGCAAAGGAAAAGAAATCAAAGCGACAACCCGCCGGAGACAGCAAGTCGAAGAAGGTCGACGTCGAGACGCTTTACAACCTGCGCGACGACATCGGTGAGCAGACGAACCTGATTGATGTGCATCCCGAGATCGCGCAGCGTTTGAAACGACAGCTTTCAACCTTCGAGACAGATCTCAGAAAGATCTTACGTCCGGCGGGAGTAGCGCAAGAATAATGAATATTGGCATTTCCAAACACGTGATTTGCTCCGTTGTTCTGGCATTCCCGGGGCTTGTCGAAGCTGCTGATAAGCCGAACATCGTTGTCTTTCTGACCGACGATCAGGGTTACGGTGACCTGGGCTGCTACGGCTCCGATTCGCTTGAAACGCCGAACATCGATCGGCTGTGTCGGCAAGGCATGATGTTCACGGACTTCTATGTGCATCAGCGGTGCTCGCCGACTCGTCTGGCGTTCATGACGGGTTCGCACGCGCATCGTGCTGGTTGCACCAAAGTCATCTACAACAGAGACCGCATCGGAATTCACTCCGATGAAGTCACGACGCCCGAGCTTCTGAAAACAGCCGGCTACACCACGGGGATCGTCGGCAAGTGGCATCTTGGTGAATGGGACGCATTTAACCCGACTCGGCACGGATTCGATTTCTTCCACGGCTTCATGATCGATCTCGATCAGGGCACGGGCATTTATCGTAACCTCGAGCGGATTGAGTCGATCAAGCGAAAGACCGACGGACAGCATTCGCCGAAACTGCTCGACGCCGCGGTTGGCTTCATCAAGCAAAACAAAGAACACCCGTTCTTTCTCTACTGCGCATCGCCGCTACCGCACACGCCGTGGATTCCCAATGAGCGTTTCAGAGGTACGTCGCGGCGAGGCACCTACGGTGACGTGATTCGCGAAATCGACTGGCAGGTCGGTGAACTGATGAAAGTTCTCGACGAGCAGGGTATTGCTGAGAACACCTTGTTCATCTTCGCGTCGGACAACGGCCCAGTGCTCGGGATCGACGGCGGCGATGCTGGCCCGCTTCGCGACGGCAAGTGGACCGATTTCGAGGGTGGCATTCGTGTCCCGTGCATTATGCGCTGGCCGGGTACGATCGCGCCAGGTTCGACGAACCGTCAGATCACGGGGATCATCGACCTGCTGCCGACGTTCTGTGCGATCGCTGGCGTCGCCGCGCCGGGCGACCGTGTGATCGACGGCCGAAACATTCTGCCTTACCTGAGGGGTGAACAGGTTGAGAAGCCGATTCACGAATCATTCATCGTCCCCGGCTCGGTGATTCGTCACGGTAAGTGGAAGCTGCTTGTTCGAGAATTGAAGCCAGGAGGCAAAAGTGGACGCGAGGGAAAGCGACCATCAGCTCCGGCAGGATCACTATTCAACCTGCAGGACGATCCAGGTGAGACGCGAGACGTCTCAGCCGACCATCCCGAAATCGTCGCAGACCTGCGTCGTCGGATGGACGCAGCGGTCAGGGAACTGGAAGCCAACAGCCGACCGATCGGCAGACTCCCGGGTGCACCAGTTCCCGAAACAAAGAACAACGTCAAGAAAAGGATTAAACATTAAATGCGTTTCACGCTCGTATTATCAATCTTCGCCAGCGCGATCATGTCGCTTTCCACACATTCGGCCTGCGATGCGGCTGAGCCGGACAAGCCGATGAACGTGCTGTTTCTGGTTGCCGATGATTTGAACAGTTGGCTGCTGGATGATGCCGATCGCTACGCGGGCAAAGTCGTTGCCCCCAATCTGCGAAAGTTTGCCGCCAGTGGTGTTAACTTCACGCGAGCCTACACCGCAGCGCCGGTTTGTTCGCCTTCTCGCACCGCGTTCTTTTCTGGCGTAGCGCCCTGGAAATCGGGTATCTACAACAACGCGCAGACGATCAACAAAAGTGAGGTGGTGAACCGGGATGACGTACTGTCGCTGGCCGGGCTGTTCAAGAGCGACGGTTACAACACCTTCGGGTACGGCAAAATCACTCACGGCTGGGACCAGAAAGAACACTGGGACGATAAAGTCGGCCACAAAAGGGACCCGGCTCCTCCCGGCGCGCCTCTGGCAGGACTCAGTGGCGGTGAACAGGATTGGGGAACAATCCATCTCACTGAAGAGCAAATGAATGACACCGGCGGGGCCAACAAGGCCATCGCGGTCTTGGAGAAACAACACGACAAGCCATTCTTTCTGGCGTACGGCACGTTCAATCCTCACATGCCCTGGTATGTGCCGAAGAAGTATTTTGACATGTACCCTCTGGACCAGATTGTCCTTCCCGAGCTTAAGGAGGATGACCTGGACGACCTTCCTCCTTTGGCCAAAGCGGTGAGTGACGGGATCGGGAGCTTCGCCGACAAGGTCATCGAGTCTGGTCAGCATAAAGAGGCGGTGCAGGCTTACCTGGCCACAACGACCTACGTCGACACTCAATTCGGGCGTGTCCTCGATGCCCTCGAAAACAGTCCGTACAAGGACAACACGATTGTGGTCTTCCTCACTGATCACGGCTTTCACCTTGGAGAAAAACATCACTGGCAAAAGACGACGCTCTGGGAGGAGGGCACGCACACTTTATTGATGTTTCGCGCGCCGGGAGTCAGCCAAACCGGCGGCGTGTCTGAACGCTTCGTTTCCCTGATGGACATCTATCCGACTCTTGCGGAACTCTGCGGCCTCACGCCGCCCGCGTACATCGATGGACGCTCGTTAGTTCCGCTGCTCAAGGACCCAAAGGCCCCGTGGGAAAGCACCGCCATCACCGGTCTATGCGACAAAAGCAAAACGGACCTGGCCTACATCAGCATCCGCAATGAACTCGGACGCTACTCCCGCTACGGGGCGAAAGAAGAGGAATTCTACGACACGACCAAGGATCCTCACGAATGGACCAACCAGATCGTCAACCCGGACTACGCCGCCACCATCAAGAAACTTCGCGGCCTGGTCCCTAGTTTCGCCGAGGCCGCTCACCCCCTTCCCTCCGCCCTGACCAAGAAGCGCAGGGAGTCTCGAAGAGCGAAGGCGAAATAATCCAGTCCTTTCACATCATAAAAACAAGCGGAAGAAACAGGATCAAACATGAACCCTTCACCTCCTTATCACGCTTCACGTCGAACGGCGTTGAAATCGATCGGCGCGACCACCACGCTGGCTGCGTCCGGTCTGGTGCCATCAATGATCTATGCCGCACCGTCAACATCCGGCAGCGACAAGTTACGTGTCGGACTAATTGGCGCCGGAGGGCGAGCCAAATGGCTGACGCGTGCCTTGGGTCGCGAATCCCATCGAGCCAAATTGGTTGCCGTCTGCGATTGCTACCTGCCGCAGATCGATGCCCTTGCGGCTGACAACAAAAACGATCCGCGGGCCGGTGATTCCTGGAAACGCTATCAGAACTACGAGCAGTTGTTCGATTCTGAAGAACTCGACGCGGTGATGATCGCGACGCCCGATCACGTGCGCGTGCGTGCGGCCATTATCGCTTGTGCCAAGGGGCTGGATATCTACGCGGAAAAGCCACTCAGCTTCAGCATTCCGGAAGGTCGCGCACTGGTTGAAGCAGTGCGAAAACACAAACGTGTGCTGCAGGTTGGTACGCAACAACGCAGCACGCCGATCAACCAGTATGCCTGCAAATTCGTTCGAGATGGTGGCTTGGGAAAAGTTTCGACGATCCTCGTCAAGAATTACTCAGGCTCTCGGCCTGCGACGGGTCTCGAGCAGCAACCCATCCCC
>ERZ891134.1085-NODE-1085-length-20005-cov-6.308020_pt1 | contig 20005 bp, 18 predicted proteins | sample MGYA00520888_ERZ891134 | MGnify/ENA primary metagenome ERZ891134 (study PRJEB32303, sample SAMEA104408692) | aquatic metagenome | biome: Brackish water; feature: Coastal; material: water | place: Baltic Sea | collected 2014-10-23 | depth 10 m ... | reverse complement strand
TGACAGCGACTACATGCTCTCCGCAGCCGGTGGCCTGCCCGGCGAGCTATTCGCCGGCTGGCGCACCAAGGCGCCCAACACCTTCGATGTCGAGTTTGGCTTCTCCTGCATGGGTTACGAGATCGCCGGTGCCGTTGGCGCGAAGATGGCGCTACCGGATCGCGACGTCGTGTCCTGGGTGGGCGACGGCTCCTACATGATGATGAACAGCGATATCTACGCCAGCGTGATGACGGGCAATAAGGTCATCTACTTCGTGTGCGACAACGAAGGTTTCGCCGTCATTAACCGCCTGCAGGTGAACCAAGGTGGCGAGGAGTTCAACAACCTGCTGCGAACCACGAAGCACACAACCATGACCAAGATCGACTTCGTGGCGCACGCTGCATCGATGGGGGCCACGGCAGAGAAAGTCGAATCGTTGGATGGCATCCCGGCGGCCTACGCACGCGCCAAGGCATCGGACAAGACCTACGTGATCGTCATCGATGTCGCCCAGTACGAATGGGTTGGCGGCGGCACCTGGTGGGAGGTCGGCGTGCCGGAGGTCAGCAACCGGGCCGAGGTCCGCACCGCCCGGGCTAGCTACGAGGCCGAGTCGAAGCACCAACGCATCGGGATCTAGTTGTGGCGCTCTATCCAGAGTTTGCAGGCAAGGTGCTCGTCGCGACAGGTGGTGCTTCGCTCATCGTCGAGGCACTTGCCCGCCAGTTCGTGACTAACGGCGGCCGGGTTGTGCTCGGTGATCTACAAGACGAGTACGCCGATGCGCTACTGGCCGATCTCGGTGACAACGGCCGGTTCGTGAAGACCGACGTCACCTCAGATGCCGACCTCGATGCGCTGTTGGGTGCAGCGTTTGAGAGCTTCGGCGGGGTTGATTATGTAGTCAGCGCGCACACCACTTTCGCCTGTGGATACCTGGACACCACGCGCGAAAATTGGCGAATTGCGTTGGATGTGAACGTCGCATCAGCGGCCATGTTCATCGAGAAAGCGGTGCCGCTCATGCAGCAACGCGGCACAGGGGCGGCCGTCATTGTTACCTCGGTATCCGGGAAATCCTCACAGCCGAACCGTCTGGTGTACCCGGTCACCAAGACCGCGCTGCTGGGCTTGAACCGCAACTTGTCGCAGGCGCTGGCCCCACTGGGCATCCGGATCAACAGCGTTTCGCCCGGTTGGACGTGGAGCCGGAACCTGGAGCGTCGTTACGGCACGCGCGAGTACGCCGATGCCTTCGCCGGTGAATTCCAGGCGATCCGTCGCATGGCCGAGCCGGAGGAGATCGCCGATGCCATCTGCTACGCCTGCTCTTCCGGGGCGTCGTTCATGACCGGTGCGGATATCCCCGTCGACGGTGGCTACAGCGCACTCGGCCCCGAGGCACTCGGCCAGCCCTACGAGAAGCATCCAGCCGTCGACTCCTAGCCCGCTCTCCTCTTCTCCTCGCGAACGGATTAGAGGTCGACAGCGAAGTACTGGGTTTCGAGGAACTCGTGGATTCCGTCGAAGCCACCCTCGCGCCCGAGGCCGGATTCCTTCATGCCACCGAATGACGCAGCCGGGTCGGATGCGATACCCCGGTTGATGGCCACCATTCCTGATTCCATCTGCCGGGCCACCTTGATGCCCTCGCCGGCGTCCTTGGCGAACACATACGAGATCAGTCCGTATTCAGTGTCGTTGGCCATCGCGATGCCATCGGTTTGATTCTCGAAGGTGATGATCGGCGCCACCGGTCCGAAGATCTCATTCTTGGTGAGGGTCGAACCGTGCTGTACGCCGCGAACGACATAGGGCGAAATGAAGGCGCCGTCACCGGAGACTTCACTGACAGCCGTGATCTGAGTGCCTTCGGCTTCGGCTGCTTGGACAAACTCCAAGATCTTGTCTCGTTCCTTCACAGAGACCATGGCCCCCAGGTCATTCCCCTGATCAATGCCCGGCCCGATCTTCAATCCACGAAGCGCGCTCTCAAACTTCATAGCAAACTCATCGGCAACCGATGCGTGCACGTAAAAGCGGTTAGCTGCGGTGCATGCGGCACCGCCGTTGCGCATCTTGGCGACCATCGCACCCTCGACAGCAGCATCAACGTCAGCGTTCTCCAGCACCAAGAATGGGGCGTTGCCGCCGAGTTCCATCGAAGAAGGCAGTACCCGCCTAGCGGTTTGCTCCAGCAGCAATTTGCCGACATAGGTCGAGCCGGTGAAGGAGAGAGTTGCAACGCGAGGATCGGCGAGAATCGCTTCGGAAACAGAGCCCGCCTTGGACGTTGTCACCACGTTCACCACACCGTCGGGAACACCGGCCCGAGAGAGGACGTCAGCTACCCATAATGCAGTCAGCGGAGTCTCCGCTGCAGGCTTCAAGATCGTGGTGCAACCAGCGGCCAACGCCGGTGCCATCTTGCGGGTGGCCATCGCAGCCGGAAAATTCCAGGGCGTGATCAGGTAGGCAACACCCATCGGGCGGTAGTCCGTGATGATTGTCTTGTCACCCGATGGGCTAGCGCGGAAATCGCCCTGAACATGGGCTGCCTCTTCGGAGAACCAACGGAAGAACTCGGCTGCGTAGATCGCCTCACCCATGGCATCGCGCCAGGCCTTGCCGTTCTCTAACGCGATCAACCGAGCGCAATCCTCAATCTCAGCGGTCATGATCTCAAACGCCCTGCGCAAGATCTCTGCGCGAGATCGGGCCGACGAGACACCCCATGTCGCGAAGGCCCCATGAGCTGCAGAAACTGCATCGAGGCCGTCTGCCACCGTCGCATCACCGATCTGCGCGAGGGTGCCCAGCGTGGCTGGATTGACCACGTCAAGATGGGCGGCTGTGGTCAGCCACTGCCCGCCAACAAACAAGCCCGTGGGCGTGCGGTCGGGAAGTGTTTCGGTCATCAAGGATCGCCTGCTTTCGTTGCTCATGCACGTACTCCGGCAGAGGTGAATCTCTATCAGGCTAGTACGGATGGCTTACTCAGAGTCCGTCTTTCGACTGGCTCCTTTGGCAATGGACGGAAACTTCTGCCAACATCACGAATTATCGCCTGAAGCGGACAGACACGGCTGCGCCTGCATCCCGTACATTCGCTCGGTGACCAAGGCTTCAATGCGGATTACTACAACGACGCTCGGATACGGCCTTGCCGCCATTGCGGGATTAGTCACCACTATCCAGTCTCGCGTTAACGGAGGCCTTGCTGACTACCTTGGTAGCGGCACCAGCGCAGCGCTCGTCAACTTCACTGTTGGGCTCATCATCATCACCGCGATCGTTGTCAGCGTTCCCCGATCCCGAGCAGGCGTCCTAGCCGTATTGCAGGCCTTGCGGAAGCGGACACTCCCCTGGTGGACGTTGATCGGCGGAATTTTCGGCGCCTTTTTCATTGCTATCCAGTCAACATCTGTTCCAGTCATCGGTGTAGCCCTGTTCTCGGTTGCGTTGGTCTCCGGGCAAACCGTTAGCTCTCTGCTCGTGGACAGACTAGGAATCGGCACGCATCAAGGTGTGCCGATAACACCCGCGCGCGTAATCGGTGCAGGAGGCGCCGCGGTGTCGGTGCTCATTGCGGTATCTGGGCAGTGGGATAACCCGGCGACCGGATTTTGGATCCTCATTACTCTTTCTTTTTTTGCCGGAGTTTTCGTGGCCTTACAGCAGGCTGTCAACGGTCGAGTCTCTATGGCGGCCCGCAGCGCTCCTGTCGCCACACTCGGAAACTTCATGATCGGTGCCATCACATTAATGATTGTTGTCACAGCCACGGGCGGCTTCACTGGCCCTGACAGTCCGGTCAACACATCTGGTCCAACATGGGCCTATCTCGGTGGAGTGCTCGGCGTGATCTTCATCGGAATCTCGGCATTTGCAGTGCCCATTCTTGGTGTGTTGTCCTTTGCGCTTGTGGTAATCGCCGCTCAACTCATCAGCGCAATCGTTTTGGATGTGATCTGGCCGGCGACTGAGCAACCCATCACTCTTGCCGTGATTGGCGGTGCATCTCTCGCTGCGGCAGCAGCCTTTGTCGGCCGCCGTCGCGCCTCATCCTCGTGAGCACGTTGCTCAGATTGCAGTCGATCCTCGCCGCCCCTCCCACCCCCTCACCTGCTTGGCAGTGGCCCGCAGCTGTGCAACGCTCACCCCATGGCAGCGATCACCCTCGACGGGAAAGCAACCGCAGCGCGGGTCAAGGCCGAACTGGCCGAACGGGTCAAGGTGCTCAAGGCATCGGGCATCCAACCTGGTCTGGGCACAGTGCTCGTCGGTGATGACCCCGGTTCCCACGCCTACGTGGGTGGCAAGCACAAGGACTGCGCCGAGGTCGGCATCGCCTCGATCCGGGTTGACTTGCCCGCCGACACCAGCCAAGCCGAACTCGAAGCCGAGATCGATCGCCTCAACAACGATCCATCGGTGACCGGGTACATCGTGCAACTGCCACTGCCCAAGCACCTCGATGCGAACCGGGTGCTGGAGTTGATGGATCCAGCCAAGGATGCCGACGGCCTGCACCCGATGAACCTCGGTCGACTCGTGCTCGGAATCGATGCCCCACTGCCGTGCACTCCCCGAGGCATCGTGGACTTGCTCCGCGCCTACGAAGTTCCCATCAACGGCGCTCACGCAGTGGTGATCGGTCGTGGCGTGACCGTCGGTCGACCGCTAGGGCTACTCCTGACTCGGCGAAGCGAGAACGCCACGGTGACCCTCTGCCACACCGGCACGGCCGACACCTCCGCGGAGATTGCTCGGGCGGACATCGTCGTTGCGGCAGCCGGCGTTCCCGGGATGGTGCGAGCCGAGAACGTCAAGCCCGGCGCCGCTGTGCTCGACGTCGGCATCACCCGCACCGACGAAGGGCTCGTGGGAGACGTCGCCAAGGATGTGGTCGATGTAGCCGGCTTCGTCGCTCCGATGCCCGGAGGGACCGGACCGATGACTCGCGCGATGTTGCTAGCCAACGTCGTCGAGGCCGCTGAGAAGTCTGCGGCCTGAGCCACGAAATGCCGAACGACGACAGCGCTAGCGGGAAGCCGGACAACGTCCGCGACCTACGAGATGGCCGTTGGTGGCACCAGTGGCCAATTGCTGTGGTGCTGCTCGGTGTTGTCATCGCCCTCGGACTAGTCGGTTTCGATTACTTCCGTCGCGGCGCCGTGGTGTTGGCCGGAAGCGTGCTGCTTGCAGCTTTCTTGCGCCTGCTGCTTCCGGACCGGGAAGCCGGACTCCTGGTTGTGAGATCCCGCCGGGTCGACGTCGCTGTCCTGGGCACGCTCGGAGTGCTACTCGCGGTATTCGCCTTTTGGGTTCCACCGCCCCGCTGATTGGCTGCTGATTGGCTACTAATCGGCGACTGATCCACCACCGCCCGCCCGGCGGACGTCCCACTCCGCGCAGCAGGTATCTTGACGTCAAGATTTCTTCCCCCTGACTGCGGAGGACTCCCCATGGCACGAAGCGGCAAGGTGACAGTGGTCGGCGCCGGTTTTTACGGCTCCACGACGGCACTGCGATTGGCCGAATACGACATCTTCGAAACGGTCGTTCTCACCGATGTGGTGGACGGCAAGGCCGAAGGACTGGCGCTGGATATGAACCAGTCCCGGTGGGTCGAAGGTTTCGAGACGAAACTCGTCGGTCAGACCACCGGCCCGAATGGCGAGGGCTACGAGGCGATTGCCGGGTCCGAGATCGTCATCATCACCGCGGGGCTGCCGCGCAAGCCCGGCATGAGCCGCATGGACTTGATCGAGACCAACGCGAAGATCATGCGCCAGGTCGCCGAAAACGTCGCCAAGTACGCACCCGAGTGCGTGGTCATCAACGTGGCCAACCCGCTCGATGAGATGACTGCGCTGGCGCAGATCGTCACGCAGTTCCCGCACAACCGAGTCCTCGGCCAGGCGGGCATGCTCGACACCGCGCGCTTCACACACTTCGTGGCCGAGGAGCTCGACGTTCCTGTCGGCTCGGTCAAAACGCTGACCCTCGGATCCCACGGCGACACCATGGTGCCGGTCGCGTCGGTCTGCGCTGTGGATGGCAAACCGCTAGCCGAACTCGTCTCCGCGGAGAAGGTTGACGAACTCGTCGAGCGCACCCGCAACGGTGGTGCCGAGATCGTCGGGCTACTGAAGACCGGATCGGCGTACTACGCCCCCTCCGCAGCTGCGGCCCGGATGGCACGGGCAGTGCACGAGGATTCCGGCACCGTGATGCCGGTGTGCGCATGGGTCGACGGCGAATACGGACTCTCCGGTGCTTACCTCGGGGTCGAGGCCGAACTCGGCAAGCAAGGCATCCGCAAGGTGATCGAGACCCCGATGACCGCCGATGAGAAGGCCCTGCTGGAGCAGGCATACGAAGCCGTCAAGGCCAAGCAGGCCGACGTCAAGGATCTGTGAGGAGACACGTGTCGAAGATCAAGGTCGAGAACCCTGTCGTCGAACTCGACGGCGATGAAATGACCCGCATCATCTGGCAGTTCATCAAGGACGAGTTGATCCTCAAGTACCTCAATGTCGACCTGAAGTACTACGACCTCGGGATCGAGTACCGCGATGCCACCGATGATCAGGTGACCATCGATGCAGCACACGCGATCCAGGAATACGGCGTGGGCGTGAAGTGCGCCACCATCACCCCGGATGAAGCCCGGGTCGAGGAGTTCGGCCTGAAGAAGATGTGGCGCTCCCCCAACGGGACGATCCGCAACATCCTCGGTGGCGTGATCTTCCGCGAGCCGATCATCATCGACAACATCCCGCGTTTGGTGCCCACCTGGACCAAACCGATCATCGTTGGTCGTCACGCCTTTGGCGATCAGTACCGCGCCACCGACTTCAAGGTGGAGAAGGCCGGCACGCTCACGATGACCTTCACTCCCGCCGATGGCTCCGAGCCGATGGAGTTCAACGTCTTCGACTTCCCGGCCGGCGGCGTGGCTATGGGGATGTACAACCTCGATGAGTCGATCCGTGACTTCGCGCGCGCTTCGTTCCGATACGGGCTCGCGCGCAACTACCCGGTCTATATGTCGACCAAGAATACGATCCTGAAGGCCTACGACGGCCGTTTTAAGGACTTGTTCGCCGAGGTGTTCGAGGCCGAGTTCGCAGCCGACTTCGATAAGGCCGGGATCACCTACGAGCACCGTCTCATCGACGACATGGTCGCCGCCGCACTGAAGTGGGAAGGCGGCTACGTGTGGGCGTGCAAGAACTACGACGGCGACGTACAGTCCGACACCGTGGCCCAGGGGTTCGGCTCGCTAGGACTGATGACCTCGGTCCTGATGACTCCGGATGGCAAAACAGTGGAAGCCGAGGCTGCGCACGGCACCGTCACGCGTCACTTCCGCCAACACGAACAAGGCAAGCCGACCTCCACCAACCCGATCGCGTCGATCTTCGCGTGGACGCGCGGCCTCGAGCACCGCGGAAAGCTCGATGGGACCCCCGCTGTCAGCGAGTTCGCTCGCACTCTCGAGCGCGTGTGCATCCAGACCGTCGAAGAGGGCAAGATGACGAAGGACCTCGCGATGCTGATCGGACCGGATCAGGGCTGGCAGACAACGCAGGAGTTCCTCGCCTCGATCGACGAGAACTTGCAGCGAGCGATGGCCTAGTTGCTCTATGGGCTGGGCTGGTTGCGCATTGTGCGCATCAGGCTCTCCTGTACGACCGAGGCGACCAGCTTTCCGGCTTCGTCGTAGAACAACCCGCGGGCGAGTCCGTGGCCACCACGGGCAACCGGGGTGTCTTGGTCGAACAACAGCCACTCGTGGGTGTCGAAGTCCGAGTGAAACCACATGGCGTGATCGATCGACGCCAACTGCAAGGAACCGCGCTGCTCGCGATGCGGACTCGTGGCCGTCGTAACCATGCTGAGATCGGACAGGTAAGTCAGAGCGCATGCCTGTACTAGCGGGTCGTCCGGCATCGGTTCGGTGATACGCACCCAGGCCATCCGCTCAAACCGTCCTTGGTCATCGAGATCTAGTGGGCTGTCGGTTTCGGACAGTGTGCGCATCTCGATGAGCGCGCGATCAGGGAAGTCGTAGTCCTGGGCACTTGCGCCCGGCGGAACAGCCCGGGATGCGATGTCAACATCCCGCCCTTGAGACGGCAGCGGCGTGCGAGGCATCTGGAACTGGTGCTCCGGTCCTGGATCGACGACGGAGAAGGAAGTCGTCATCATGAAGATGGTCTCTCCGTGTTGGACCGCACGGACGATGCGTGTGGAGAAACTCCCACCATCGCGCGGACGCTCGACCAGGTAAGTGATGGTGTCCTTCGTGCGGCCGGGGCGAAGGAAGTAGCCGTGCAAGGAATGGACGCGCCGTCCTGCCTCGTCGACCGTCTGCCCCGCAGCCATTAGCGCCTGGGCCGCGATCTGCCCCCCGTAGGCCCGTAGCGGCGCTCCCGAGTGGCAAACCCCCGTGAAAATGTCCCGGTCCACCTGGGAGAGCGAGAGCCGATCGATGAAATGCTCCCCACCCACACCATCAACCATGCCGGTGACCCTAGTCTTGGCGGCAGCGCAGCCAAAGTCGTGGCTGAGCACGAGTAGCCAAGGGATCGAAGGAGCTGCGGGGCAGCGTGAACCAAATCTGGATCAACCTGCTCGTCGTGTTGTTCTTCGTGCTGCTCGGGGGGTTCTTCGCGGCGGCGGAGCTCGCCTTGGTGTCGCTGCGCGAAAGCCAAGTTCAGCGACTGGCCGAAGCCAGCAAGAGGGGTCGCCGGCTGGCGACTCTTACCGCTGACCCCAATCGATTTCTCGCAGCAGTTCAGGTCGGCGTCACGCTCGCAGGTTTCGTCTCGGCCGGGTTCGGGGCCTCGCGTATCGCTCCCGAAGTCGCCACCCCACTGATCGAACTGGGTCTTGCTGAGGGCTTGGCTCAGGCCGTCTCGTTCATCATCATCACGATTCTGATCGCGTATCTGTCGCTGGTCCTCGGGGAACTCGTTCCCAAACGAATTGCATTGCAGCGAGTCGAGAAAGTGGCGGTGTTCGTCGCAACACCCATCGATTTCATCGCCAAGATCTTTCGGCCGTTCATCGTCGCCTTGTCGGTCTCCACGAATGCGATCGTGCGCCTACTCGGCATCGATCCGCATGCCGCCAAGGAGGCGATGACTGGTGAGGAATTGCGAGACCTCGTTGCTGCACACGAAGAGTTGAGCGAGGAAGAACGAAACCTCATCGACGACGTATTTGCAGCCGGAGACCGTGAACTGCGCGAGGTGATGCTGCCGCGGACCGAAGTTGAATTCCTCGAGACAAAACTCCCGGTGAGTGAAGCGGTTCGAATCGTCGTCGACCAACCACACTCTCGGTATCCAGTGATCCGAGACTCAGCGGACGACGTTGTCGGGTTCGTGCATATTCGCGACATCTTGGATCCGAACATCACTGACCCAGACATGCATGTGGGCCGGCTCGCGCGGCCGCTCTCAGCGTTCCCGAGCAGCAAAGCGATCTTGAACACTTTGACGGAGATGCGTCGCACCAGACAGCACCTGGCCATCGTTCAGGACGAGTACGGCGGTACCGCCGGGATCGTCACGATGGAGGACTTGGTCGAGGAAGTGATCGGAGATATCCAAGACGAGTACGACGTCGACACCGATGCGGGTCGCCTGCGAGTGCTCGGCGAGCTGAGTGTCGACGGTCTGCTGAACCTCGACGACTTCGAGGAAGAGACCGGAATCGAGTTGCCCGAGGGCCCATACGAAACGGTCGCGGGTTTTCTCGTGGCCGCCCTTACTCGATTGCCTGTGGCTGGAGACACTGTTCGCGAGGGCGACTACGAATTCACAGTGCTCGAACTTGATGGACGCCGCATCTCCCGAGTGAGCATCACGTCTATGCGACCTGCCGAAAGCTCGCCGGATGCTCAGCAGCCGACCGATTTGGAAGACTAGGTAGATGCCCAGCCACAATCGTCCTCGCGTGCTCAGCGGAATCCAACCAACAGCCGACTCCTTCCACATCGGCAATTACCTTGGTGCGCTGCGTGAGTGGGTGCGACTACAAGACACCCACGACACCTTCTACTGCGTGGTCGATCAACATGCGATCACCGTTGAGCACGATCCGCAATTGCTGCGCAGGCGCACGATGGTGTCCTTCGCACAGCTCTTGGCCGTGGGGTTGGATCCGGATAGATCGACGATATTCGTGCAAAGCCAGGTACCCGAGCACAGTCAGCTCACCTGGGTTCTGGAATGCATGACCGGGTTCGGCGAGGCCGGCCGGATGACCCAGTTCAAGGAGAAGAGCGCTAAGGGAGGCACCGACCGCTCGACTGTTGGGCTCTTCACGTATCCGATCCTGCAAGCCGCCGACATCCTGATTTACCAGGCGAATGCCGTTCCCGTCGGTGAGGATCAGCGCCAACATCTTGAACTGACGCGCAATCTGGCGCAACGATTCAATTCTCGCTTTGGTGAGACCTTCACCGTTCCCGAGCCGATGATCGTAAAAGAGACAGCCAAGATCGTCGACCTACAAGACCCAACGGCCAAAATGAGTAAGTCGAGCCCACCGGGGTGCTTGTTCCTCCTCGACGAGAACGCCGTTACCACCAAGAAACTCAAGTCAGCGGTCACCGATTCGGAGCGGGAGATTCGCTTTGACCCGGACACCAAGGCCGGGGTGACAAACCTTCTCAGGATGCAACAAGCAATCCTCGATCGGCCGATCGAGGACATCGTGGCCGACTACGAAGGCAAGGGCTACGGGGACCTGAAGAAGGACACCGCGGAGATCGTCGTTCACGCCATCGGCCCAATCCGCCAGGCCACTCAGGATTACCTCGACGATCCAGGCGAATTGCGCCGACTGATCGATCACGGGGCAACGAAGGCCCGCGAAGCAGCCTCGCCCACGCTGGCCGACGTATACGACAAAGTGGGTTTCTTACCACCCCGGTAACCACGTCAGGTGAGCAGTCGGCGCTGCTTGCGACCGCGGAGCAGTCGCACCAAACTGACGAGCGCGAGCAGCACGCCGAAACTGAACACCGCAAGCCAGCCCCACGCAGTCGGCGACAGTGACGACAGCGTCGGTTCACCCGGGGCCGCCGTGAGATCGGATCGGGCACTTGTCGGTTGCTTGACGATTGCAGTTGCAGCGGGCTCTCTTGAGCCCTCTTCGACTACGGTCTCCTGCGTGAGTGGATCGACTAGCTCACCGACAGGAACAATCGCATCGCGGTTTCCGAATCCCCAGTTCAGCAACTTCTTCGCTGCCTTGTCACTCGGCTCGCGAATTCCCATGAGCGCGACAATCAGAGTGCGGCCATCACGCTGCGCCGCTCCGATGAAGGTACGACCGGCTTTGCTGGTGTAACCGGTCTTCACCCCGACTGCGCCACGATAATCATCCATCACCAAATCGTTCTGGTTATAGATGTCGATCGGCTTCTTGCGCTTCTTCTTGGGATTCGGGAACTGTGCCTTCTTCGCTGTGGCGTAGGTGCGGAAGTCCTCCCGCTCTAAGGCAGCCCGGGCGATCAGGGTGAGGTCATAGGCGGTGGAGAACTGGCCTTTGGCATCGAGACCGCTGGTGTTAGCCACGGTCGTGTTGTAGGCCTGAAGCTGCTGTGCAACCTCGTTCATCTCATCGACCGTCTTCGGCACCGTTGAATTGGCTTGCGCAAGTGCGATCGCTGCATCGTTGCCACTTGGCAACATCAGGCCGTAGAAGAGTTGATCGATCGTGTATTCCCGACCCTTCTTGATCCCGACCTTGCTGCCGTACGTGTTTGCCGCCCGGGCAGTTCCAATCCACGTAGCTTGCGGGTCGAGTTTGGGCAACAGCGTCAGCGCCGTCAGGGTCTTGATTGTGCTCGCCGGACGCCGCTTCTTATGCGCCTTTTTCGCGGCAAGCACCTCGCCTGTCGTGGCGTCGGCCAGCACCCAGGTGCGGGCCTTCACCTTCGGCAACTTCTTGGCTCCCCCGGAAAGATCGACCACCGGCCCCTTGAGGCCCAGTTTCGCTCCACCGACCACTGGAACGGTGGGAACGGTGGTGTCGGTGGGCGCGGCGGTCTCGACGGCACCGGGCGCTTGGCCGGGGGTGCCTTCTGTGCTCGGCGAGCCATCGAGTTCCACCAATGGCGCGGGGGTTGGCGTGGGATCTTGCGCCGCGGCGGGTGGAACCACCAGACACAACGCCACGAATGCACACAGGGCGGCCACCGCCGACTGTCCGGCCCTAGGGAGCCGGGGGTTCGTGGGAAGGCGCATAGACCGGTCATGTTACGCCGATTGCCCGGATGGCCGCTCCACGTGGCGGGTGAGGCGGCCTCGGGAACCGGGCCGCCTAGTGGAAGAAGTGCCGCGTGCCGGTCAGGTACATCGTCACCCCAGCCGCCTGGGCTGCGGCGATCACCTCGTCATCTCGCACCGAGCCGCCAGGCTGAACGACCGCCCGGATTCCGGAATCGATGAGCACCTGCAGGCCATCGGGGAACGGGAAGAACGCATCCGAGGCCGCGACCGAACCGGACACGCGATCCCCGGCGCGCTCGACGGCCAGCCGGGCCGAATCAACGCGGTTCACCTGCCCCATGCCGATGCCGACCGCGGCTCCCCCTCGAGCCAACAAGATCGCATTGGACTTCACCGACCGGCATGCAGTCCAGGCGAACTGCAGGTCCCGAAGTGTGGCTTGGTCCGCCGCATCACCGGTCACTAGTCGCCATTCGCTGGAGTCGTCACCAGGTGCCGCGACATCGTCGATGGACTGCACCAACATCCCACCGGAGACCGTGCGCCCCTCATGCCGGCGCCCGGGGTGCGGCCCCGCCACCCGCAAAATGCGCAGATTCTTCTTGCGCTGCAAGAGCTCGAGGGCGTCGTCGTCGTACTCGGGCGCAACGATTACCTCGGTGAAGACCTCGTCCATCGCTTCGGCCAACTCGCGGGAAACTGGGCGGTTGACGGCAACCACTCCTCCGAAAGCCGACACTGGATCGGTGGCAAAGGCCTTGCGATACGCCTCCTCAGTATCGATACCGACGGCAACACCGCACGGGTTCGCGTGCTTGATGATCGCCACTGCCGGATCGACGAAATCGAACGCGGCTCGTCGCGCCGCATCGGCATCGACGTAGTTGTTGTAGCTCATCTGCTTGCCGTGCAATTGCTCGGCAGACGCGATGCCGGGTTCGTGAGTATTAGCGACATACACGGCCGCGCTTTGATGTGGATTCTCGCCGTAGCGCAGAACATCTCGCCGGGACCAGGAGGCGCCTAGCCAGTGGGGGAATTCACCATCTTCTTTTCCCTCCAGCTCAACGACTTCCGACGCCATCCAGGTGGCTACCGCGATGTCGTAGGACGCTGTGTGAGAGAACGCTTCGGCAGCCAGGGATGCCCGCTGAGCGGCAGTGAAACCCCCCACTTCGATGGCCTCGATCACAGTTTCGTAGCGCTCTGGCGAAACGACAACAGCCACATTCGCGAAGTTCTTGGCCGATGCACGCACCATCGCCGGACCACCGATATCGATCTGCTCGATGCACTCTTCGGTAGTGGCGCCGGAAGTAACCGTTTGAGTGAATGGGTAGAGGTTCACCACCACCAATTCGAACGCCACGATTCCCAAGTCTTGGAGTTGGCGTCGGTGGTCGTCCTTGCGCACGTCCGCCAGAAGCCCACCATGAATCCCGGGGTGCAGCGTCTTGACTCGACCATCGAGGCACTCTGGGAAACCTGTCACCTCACCTACTGGAGTCACCGGAACTCCACAATCAGCAATCACCCCTGCAGTACTACCCGTGGACACGATCTCCACGCCCGCGGCATGTAGTCCGCGGGCCAACTCAGGAAGTCCGGTCTTGTCGTACACCGAGACCAGGGCTCGGCGAACCGGTAGTCGTCCGCTTACCTCACTCATCGAAACTCCACCGATCTCCCCGTCACGGTCACTCCCCCATCAATTAGCCGTTCAAGCACATCGACCAGTAGTACACGCTCGATCTGTTTGATGCGCTCGTGAAGTGAAGATTCGTCGTCGTCGGGCTCTACGAAGACCGGTTGCTGGGCGAGAATCGGACCGGTATCGACTCCGGTGTCAACCAAATGAACGGTGCATCCACTCACTCGAACCCCGTAATCCAACGAACTACGCACTGCATGTGCCCCGGGGAACGATGGGAGCAAAGACGGGTGAGAGTTCACTATGCGACCAGGGAAGCGATCAAGCACACGTTCACCCAAGATGCGCATGAAGCCGGCACACACAACCCAGTCGGCCTCGAATCCCTGGAGGCGACCGACAAGCTCCGCATCCCATTCCGCACGGTCGGTGCCGTCGGTGCGAATCGGCACTGAAAAGGAGGGCACCTTGGCCATCTCTGCGCGCTGGAGCGCCTTGCATCCCGGAATGTCACTGCCTACGGCGACGATGCTGGTGGCAAGTGGAGAGTCCAGGAGAGCCTGGAGCAGCGTGCCCTCACCCGATGCGAGGACGACGAGTCGAGCCGCGGACACAAGTTGAGCCTAGTGCGCGCGCGCTCAAGTCATCCCGCGACGGGTTCGTGGTTGAAAGCTCGGTACAGGTAGGCCGTGAACAGTGTTGCGATCGGCAATGTCAGCAACGTCACCACACCGAAGAACAGCCCACCGAGCACAAGAACCAGGGCGTTGAGCACTGTCATCAGGAAGGCAGCAGCGAGGTTGCGTCTAATCGCCTGGGCGCTTGCTATCAACGCTTCCCGAACGCCCATCCCCCGGTCCAAGACGTAGTACGGGCCGAGTTGGAAGAAGAAGATCACAAGAAGGCCGGGCAGGATGCACAGCAAGATTCCGAATCCCGCCAAGAACGCGTAGACCAGTTGGAACAGCAAGTACCGGCCCAGGTTCGTCCCATCGAGGAGGGCATCGAATCCGACAAGTTGACCGCGAGTGGCCCGCAGCGCACCGCGAATAACACCGACGGTCACAATGATTGTCACGATGGCGAATAGCAGGGTAAGTGCACCCGAGATCAGTGCCTGATTGGCCAAGGCACTCGCGCACGCCGCTTGCTGCCCAGAGGTCTGCGGATCGGCGCACTGGTTCACAACATCGTTCAGTGGACGCAGACTCAATTGCTGCAAGAACTGCACCGCGGTGACGATCGCAGCGAGCGCGACAAACGCCAGCAGATTCGCTCGGAATGTGCGCAGGGACCACAACGCAGCGCCACGAACTTGCTCACGGGGTTCCAACTCACTCATCGACGTGTGCGCTCTCGGTCTCGACTTTGACCGGCTGCAATCGGCGTGGCCGGCGCTGGGCGCGCAGCACGCTGGTCGGCAGCGCACCGACCGCTAGGGCAACACCGGCCAGCAGCGCACCGAGGGCAGGATCCGGACCCACCTCCATGAGACGACCATCGCCCAGCGAGCCGCTGCCGGCAAGCAGCAACAAGAAGACAAGTCCCGCTGCAACCACCGCCGCCAGCAGGCCTATGCACAGACGCACCAGTGGCCCCTCGCGAGCGGCAAATCGGGATACCGAAAGGCCCGCGAGTCCACCGGCAAGCACCGTGAGCACAGTGAGCACTGGGAAAACCCAAACAAACGGTGCGCTGGTTTCCGGCAGCGCCGCAAGCGGTGGGAAAGCGGGCATGACCGTCGGCGCGACAGCAGGTACGAACGGGGAGAACAGCACATCGGGCCCGAAAGCGACACCGGCACCGAGCAGGTAGGACATCGACCAGATGACCATCGTCGGCACGAACGCCACACTCAACACCGTCAGGACCACACCATCGGAGAAGGTCGGCGACAAGGAAGCGAACAAGTTCGCGATCTCCCCGAACGACGACGCCACGGCAGCCAGAAGCAGCAAACTCGCGAAACCCAGCAGTGCGGCCACAGCGATGCTGCTGGCACGAACGGTCACGATGATCACATTCGGGATACGGGCGAAAAGCGAGCGCATCACATCACTGGACCGCCACAACCCCGAGCCGACGGCGATCGCACCCACCAGCGTCGCGGTGATAACCGCCCGCCGCGCGCTGGTTTGCACTGCCGGAATGTCTGCCATCACGGAGACCACCGCAACAAGGAAGGTCCCCAGTCCCACGGTGATAACCCAGGCAGCGAGCACCGTCACGATCCGCCGCGGCCGAATAACGCGCACCAGCCAGCGACCGGCCTGGTGTCCCAACAGGGCCGGAATCAGCACCAGACCCCAGGGCAGCAGCGAATAATCGACACCAAGTAACCGGACCGGTACCCCATAGGCCATAACCCACACGCTTCCGGTCACGGCCGCAGCGTCTTGCCAGGGTCCAGGTGGCTCCACTCCACCCCACCAGGCTCCGGCGACGGGAAGAGCGAGGATCGCCAGGCCCACCACAGCCACAGATAGCGCGGCGATAGGCGCCGACATAGCCGGGGAGCGGCCCACGCGCTCGGTTATCCGGATCACACGCCGCCATTGCTGGCGCCAGAACCGACGAATGCGCAGCAATAGTCGGCCAATAGCCGCGAGGAATCGCAAGGGCCACGGCAACGGATCAGCAGGTGGGACAACGCCCTGCCGGTCGACCGTGGGCGCACTCACCTTCTAACACTGCCAGCCAGGCACCAGCCAGCAAGGCAAGGACACGCTAACCGCGGATGACCAACCACAGGCTGGCTGCGGCGCTCAGCACCAGGGCGATGCGTTCGAACCAGACCTGGTTCATCCGTCGGAATGTTGCGATCCCGATCAAGGACCCGGCAATCATCGCCGGCGCGAACCATAGGTTCGCAATTAGCGACTCCCGAGTGATCAGCCCCAGCGGGATGACGAAAGGCAACTTGGCAAGGTTCAAAATGAAGAAGAACCACACACTCGTTCCCATGAAGGCCAGCATCGGTACGCGCATCTTGACCAGGTAGAGCGTCATAGCCGGGCCGCCGGCGCTCACCGCCAAGGTGGTGACTCCGGTCAGTGCGCCGTAGAACCCCGCTTCTACGCGCCGCTCCCCACCACTTTCTGGTTGCTGTCCCAGTTGCGGATTTCGTCGGCGTTGGACTTCCAATGCCACCGAAAAGAGCAACAACGCCCCGATCACCCGTGCGATTGTGGATTGCGACGCGAACGCGAACAGCACTGCGGTCAGGACGAAACCCAGGAGCACACCGGGAACAATGCGCCGCATCACCGGCCAATCGGCGTGCTGGCGGAAGTACAGCAATCCCATCAAGTCGCCAAGCAGCAACAGCGGAACCGCGAACCCGGCGGCGGCGGTTGGACCCAGGGCAACGGCCAGGATCGGGCCCGCCACCACCCCGAAGACCGGTCCAGCGGTCTTGGAGAAGCCATAGACAGCTATGGCAAAGGCGACGGCCGCAATGAGCAGCGGCGTCCAGGTCTCAGGCACCTACCGGTAACCCAGCATGATGGCGCGGATCAACCGCCCATGACCTCGCGCATCAACCGCGCGGTCGCGCTCGGTGTGCGCCCGACCTTGACCCCGACTGCCTCAAGGGCTTCTTGTTTGGCAGCGGCGGTGCCGGCGGAACCGGAGACGATCGCGCCTGCGTGGCCCATGGTCTTTCCTTCGGGAGCGGTGAACCCAGCCACGTAACCCACAACGGGTTTGGTGACGTTCTCAGCGATGAATGCAGCTGCTCGCTCCTCGGCGTCACCACCGATTTCACCGATCATCACGATGGCGTCGGTGTCCGGATCGTCCTGGAAAGCCGCGAGGCAGTCGATGTGCGTGGTGCCGATGATCGGATCGCCACCGATACCAACGCAGGTGGAGAAACCGATATCGCGAAGCTCGTACATCATCTGGTAGGTCAGCGTGCCCGACTTAGATACCAAGCCGATGCGACCCGGCCGGGTGATGTCGGCAGGAATGATGCCGGCGTTGGACTGACCTGGGCTGATGATGCCCGGACAGTTGGGACCGATCATCCGAGTTGCGCCAGCGTTGCTCGCATACTGGAAGAACTGCGCGGTGTCGTGCACCGGAATGCCCTCGGTGATGACCACGCACAACGGGATCGAAGCGTCCACCGCTTCCTCCACCGCTCCCTTCGCGAACTTCGGCGGCACGAACACCACGGAGACGTTCGCTCCGGTCTGCTCCATGGCCGTGGCAACGTCGTTGAAGATGGGTATGCCATCCACGTCTTGGCCGGCCTTGCCGGGTGTCACACCGGCCACCACCTGAGCACCGCTGGCGACCATGCGGCGGGTGTGCTTGGTGCCCTCGGATCCGGTCATGCCCTGGACGAGGATCTTGCTGTTGGAATCCAGCCAGATGGCCATGTGCTTCCTACCTACTTTCCTGCCGAGCGAGCGGCTGCGAGTTCGGCGACCCGACGGGCGGCGTCGTCCATGGTTTCCACGAGTTCGATGAGATCGTGCTCGGCTTCTTGCAGAATGCGCCGGCCCTCTTCGGCATTGTTGCCGTCGATGCGGCACACGATCGGCTTCGTGACCGGCTCCCCCCGCTCCGCGAGCATCGCGATCGCTTGCACGATTCCGTTAGCAACGGCATCGCAGGCAGTGATTCCACCGAAAACATTGACGAAGACGGCTTCCACACCCGGATCACCAAGGACGATGTCCAATCCGTTGGCCATCACTTCGGCCGAGGCACCTCCACCGATATCCAGGAAGTTCGCCGGCTCGACGCCACCGAACTCCTCACCGGCATAGGACACGACATCGAGGGTGCTCATCACCAAGCCGGCGCCGTTGCCGATGATGCCTACGGCGCCGTCGAGCTTGACGTAGTTCAAGTCCAACTCGCCTGCACGCAATTCGATCGGGTCGGTGCCCTCAGTGTCGATCAAGGCTTCGTGGTCAGGGTGCCGGAAGGCTGCGTTGCCATCGAGCGTGACCTTGCCGTCGAGCGCGAGCACCCGGCCATCGGGGGTCTGCACAAGCGGATTGACCTCGACCAGCGTCGCATCCTCTTCGGTGAGCGTGCGCCACAGATCGACCAGGATGTCGGCCACCTGGCCGCGAATCGGCTCGGGGAAGTCGGCGGCGGCGGCTATGTCACGCGCCAGGGCGGGTGAAACCCCCTCGAGTGCGTCGACCCGCATGCGGACAAGCGCCTCGGGCTTCGTTGCAGCGACCTCCTCGATGTCCACACCGCCTTCCACACTTGCCATCGCCAAGAACGAACGATTCGTGCGATCTAGCAGGAAGGAGACGTAGTACTCCTCGGCGATATCCGAGGCTTCGGCCACCAGCACCCTGTGCACGGTGTGTCCCTTAATGTCCATACCCAAAATGGCATCGGCCTTGGCCCGGGCGTCGGCGGGATCCTCGGCCAACTTCACTCCACCGGCCTTGCCCCGACCACCGGTTTTCACCTGCGCCTTCACCACGACCGGTCCTGCGATACGCGCTGCCACGGCCTCGGCTTCATCTGCGGTGGTGCACACATCACCGGACGTGGTGGGCACCTGGTGCTTGGTGAACAAGTCCCTGGCCTGGTACTCGTACAGGTCCACAGTTCTCCTCGGAGGTTGATGGCCCGACGTCTGGGGCCGAGTTGCCTTACTTCAGGGAGCGGTCGGGGGCGTTCTCGTTCACCCAGTCGACCACTTCTTCCGTGGGGGTGCCCGGTGTGAAGATGCGTGAGACACCTAGTTCTTGCAGGGCTGGGATGTCACCCTCGGGAATTATTCCGCCACCGAACACCACGATGTCCGTTGCTTCGCTGGCCTTCAGTAAGTCCATCACTTCGGCGAAGAGCGTCATGTGAGCACCCGACAAGATGCTCATCCCGATGAAGTCGGCGTCCTCCGACAGCGCTGCATCAACGACTTGCTGCGGCGTTTGGTGCAGCCCCGTATAGATGACCTCAACCCCGGCATCGCGTAGGGCGCGCGCAATCACCTTCGCGCCACGATCGTGCCCATCGAGCCCGGGCTTGGCGACAACTACCCGAATCGGGCCAGCCATGGCACGCCCTCCCTTGCCGACGTTCGATCGCTCTGCGTTTTGCGCTTCGCGCTTCGCGCTCTCGCGGGCAG